>Ga0181566_10000401_pt1 | contig 33574 bp, 22 predicted proteins | sample 101ome_15_FD_133762 | JGI IMG/M metagenome (GOLD analysis project Ga0181566, IMG submission 133762) | Coastal salt marsh microbial communities from the Groves Creek Marsh, Skidaway Island, Georgia - 101402AT metaG (megahit assembly) | ecosystem: Environmental > Aquatic > Marine > Intertidal...
AGCGCGCCCTCGTCCACCGTCGCGGTCGACGCGAGGCGCGCGCGCGCGAGGTAGAGCGACGTGCATCCGACGAGAAGCGCGCGCGCTTGAGAAGCGCTCGGCGCGGCGACGCGCGACATCACGTATGCGGGCGCGTGGGCGTGTGTCGTCGACTCGGTCCGCATTTGTCGCCGTCGGCGGCGAACCGAATCGAATGACGACGACCTCGAGCGTTCGCGCGAGCGTCTTCGCGCGTCTTCGCGCCGCCGGCGCGTTCGACGACGACGACGACGACGACGATGAATGGGAACGCGGCGTCGTCGACGACGCGCGCGCGACGCCGCGAGAAGATGATGTTGACGGTTTGAATGTGATTCGAGCATCTTTCCGTCGACTTCCTTCGCGACGCGCGCGACGCGTCGACGCGCTCGACGACGACGACGCGTCGCGCGTGTTATTCTTCGCGCTCACGTTTTGGCGCGAAAAGACGCGCGTGGGCGGACGCGCGCGAGGTGGGCGCGAAGAGGTGGGCGGGTGAGTCGACGTCGACGTCGAGACGGTTTTCGGGGTCGCGAACGCCGCGGGAACCACGCCGCGCGTCACATCGAGACGGTCGGTGGACGCGAGTCAGAGCGAGTAAACGAATCAATGAAAGAGCGGCGCGTGTCGACTCGCGACGCGCGCGCGCGGCGTCTTCGCGTGGCGGCGTTGGCGTTGGCGTTGGCGTTGGCGTTGGCGTTGGCGAGCGCGAACGTTCGCGCCGCCGAGGGATGGACGCGCTCGAGCGACGGTAGAGCACGCGGACGAAGTCTCGTGGACGTCACGGGATCGGCGTTTTTCGACGTGTTCGGTTTCGAACTCTCGGCGGGGGCGGTGTTCGATCCCGTGTGTGAATTTTTAAATCCGTTTCTGGCGCCGGAGTATCGTCTGAGCGCGTGCGAACGCGACGTCGCGGCGGAAGACGCCGAGGAGTACGAGGAGTACGAGGACCCGGTCGCGGGCGTGGATGAGGTCGAGGGCACGTTCGTGAACGGGGTCACCGGTAACGTCGCGGGTGGGATCGGCGGCGGCGCCGTCGGCGGCGTCGCCGGAGGAAGCGCCGGATTCATCGGCGGCGGTCTCGGCGGCGCCGGTGGAATAGGCGCCGGCGGAATAGGCAGCGGTGGCGGCGCGCTCGGTCGACGATAATCGTGAAAATATCAGTGTAGCGTCTCGCCGTGTAACGATGTTTCTTTCCATGTTGTACATCATGCGCGTAGGCGTGGGCGTAGGCGTAGGCGTAGGCGGCGAGCGACGAAGGCGAATGCGGAAACGAAAGCGAATGCGAGGCGACGACGAAGGGCGCGAGCGATCGAGTCCAAGAAGAGGATCGGTCGGCGGTGATGCAGAAGCGCAACGTCGAGGACGTCACGGCGAGAACCACGAGGATGTTGTTCCCGGAGGTCGACTATGAGAATGAAGACGATGAGGATACGACGAGTACGAAACCGACGAGTACGAAACCGACGAGGATGACGAGTAAGACTGAGGAACACAAAGAATCTTTAAGGCATCTCCGCGTTTCCTTTTATGTAACGCAGTTTTACTTACACAAGAATTTACGATCAATCACGGCCTTACACTTGTGTAAGGCGGCGATTAAGCAAGAATGGAGGATTATCCGCTTTTATTAAGCTTCCGCTTTTCGCGACGCCGCGAGCTCTTGCTGCAAGGCCATAGGCACGGGCTCATATCTAGCGAGCTTCATGGAGTAGTTAGCACGACCCTTGGTCATGCCGCGCAACTTGGAGACGTAGTTGAACATTTCGGCGAGCGGGACGAACGCCTTGACCGTCTTCATGCCGCCCGGCTTGTCGCCGAGCTCGTTGACGGCGCCGCGACGAGAGTTCAAGTCACCGATGACGTCGCCCATGGATTCTTCCGGGGTGATGACGTCGACTTGCATGACGGGCTCCAAAAGCTTGGGCGCGCACTTGGCGATGCCCTCTCTAAACGCGCCCTTGGCGGCGATCTCGAACGCCATGACGGAGGAATCGACGTCGTGGTAGCTACCGTCGAACAAGGTGGCGCGGACGTCAACGACCGGGAAACCGGCGATGATACCGGAGCCCATCATTTGTTCCAAACCGCTGGCGACGCCCGGGATGTATTCCTTCGGGACGGTGCCCCCCTTGAGTTCGGTGGCAAACTCGAAACCGCTACCCGGCTCGAGCGGTTCAAACTTGATTTGAACCTCGGCGTATTGACCGGAACCACCGGATTGCTTCTTGTGGGTGTACTTGATTTCAGCCGGCTTGGAGATGGACTCGCGGTAGTTGACTTGCGGGGCGCCGACGTTGGCTTCAACCTTGAACTCGCGCTTGAGACGGTCGACGATGATGTCGAGGTGAAGCTCACCCATACCTTCGATGACGGTTTGGTTGGTCTCTTCGTCGCGGGTGAAGTGGAAGGACGGATCCTCTTGGGCGAGCTTGATGAGACCGGTGGACATCTTTTCGACGTCAGCCTTGGTCTTCGGCTCGATGGCAACCTTGATGACGGGATCCGGGAATTCCATTCTTTCGAGAATAATCTGCTTCCCTTGATCGCACAACGTGTCACCGGTGGTGGTGTCCTTGAGACCACCGATGGCGACGATGTCACCGGTGCGCGCAGTCTTGATGTCTTGACGCTCGTTGGCGTGCATCTCGAGGAGACGGCCGATGCGCTCCTTCTTACCCTTGACGGAGTTGTACGCGTAGGAACCCGCCTCCATGACGCCAGAGTAGATGCGGGTAAAGGTGAGGGAACCGACGAACGGGTCCGTCATCACCTTGAAAGCCAAGGCGGAGAGGGCTTCTTCGTCGGACGCCTTGCGGCTGAGCTTTTGCTCGGCGTCGTCGACGGCGGTGCCTTGAACATCCGCGATGTCGGTCGGCGCCGGCAAGTAGGCGAGGACGGCGTCGAGCATCGGTTGGACACCCTTGTTCTTGAACGCGGAGCCGCACATGACCGGCACGAAGGCGAGGTCGCAGGTACCCTTACGGATGCACTTGACGAGCTCTTCCTCGGTCGGCTCTTCGCCTTCGAGGTACTTCATCATGACGTCGTCGTCTTGCTCGACGGCGATTTCAATCATGTTGGCGCGCATCTCCTCCGCCTTCTCCTTGAGGTCATCCGGGATTTCGGTCACGTCCCAGGACGCACCGAGCTCTTCACCCTTCCAGACGAGCGCCTTCATGGTGATGAGATCGACGACACCGGCGAAGTCTTCTTCGGCGCCGATGGGAATTTGGAGCGGGCACGGGCGCGCGCCGAGATTGGACACGATCATGTCAATCGTTCTGTAGTAGTTGGCACCCATGCGGTCCATCTTGTTGACGAAGCAGAGACGCGGCACGCGGTACTTGTCGGCCTGACGCCACACGGTTTCGGATTGCGGTTCAACACCGGCGACCGAGTCAAAGAGGCAAATAGCGCCGTCGAGCACGCGCAACGCCCGCTCCACCTCCAAGGTGAAATCGACGTGCCCCGGGGTGTCGATGATGTTGATGCGGTGATCCTTCCACGCACACGTCGTCGCGGCGGACGTAATCGTAATACCACGCTCTTGTTCTTGTTCCATCCAATCCATCGTCGCGGCGCCTTCGTGCACCTCACCAATCTTATGCGAGCGTCCCGTGTAGTACAAGACGCGCTCCGTCGTCGTCGTCTTCCCCGCGTCGATGTGCGCCATGATTCCAATGTTACGGTACTTTTCCAACGGGATCGAGCGCGCTTCCGCGTCGTCACCCTTGGCGGCACGAATCACGCGCGTTCTCGGCGCGCGCTGCTGCGAGACGATACACACAAAGAGCGCGGTCAGTCACTCATTCATTCATTCTCATTCATTCACTCATCCGCCCGACCTCTCCCAGGGATAAGACCCGACCCGGCGGCGCGCCCGTTCGACGCTCGACGCTCGACGATCACCGCCGACGCCACCACCGACGACGACACCGCGCGCGCGATAAAAAATAACTCCTTCGTCCGATTCATTCGCCCTCCCCCCCCTCGCCTCGCGTCTTCCTCCTCCGCGTCGTCACATCCACCCCTCGTCGCTCGCGTCGCCCTCGCGCGGACGACGTCACCCACTCGTCTTCCGCGTCGACGTCTTCCCCGTCGACGTCTCGCCATCGCCCGCGTCTCCGCGCGCGCACACACACTCGCGAAAATCACGCGTACCTCGGTCCGTCTCTCCGCGACGCGCGCGCGCGCGCTCGCCGTCGTCATCGTCGTCATCGTCGTCGTCATCATCGCGTCAAATGGACGCGAGCCGTCGGCGTGTGACGCGGTCGCGGTCGTCGGCGCGTCGTGTGGGGGGGGGTGAGGAGACACGTGTGGGTGGTTTAATAGACGAATACGTGATTCGAGTATGGGTATGTGGGAGGGGTGTGTTTTTTATGGTGTGACGGGTCGTGACCGGTGGGGACGTGTGTCCACGCGTGCCACGCGTCCGGTTTAGGGTTTAGTAGGGTTGAGCGTCCCGATCGATCGATCGATCGAATCATCGTCGCGGTCATCGTCGCCGATTCGTCGGTCGTCATCGGTATGCGCGCGACGACGACGGTGCGTCGAGGGGTGTGGTGCGCGCGACGACGCGGCGAACGTGCGGTGACGCGGTCGCGCGCGGTGGTGGTGGCGGCGATCGCGGTGGTGGTGGCTTCATCGTCGACATCATCGGTGGGTGGGACGCCGCTGTCGCCGTCGCATCGTCGAGAGGGAATCGGTCGTCGTCACCGCGTGAGGTCGACGTACGGGGCGCGAGCGGTGCGGGCGAACGCGCACGTGATGGCGTCGTATCCAGCGCCGATCGTGGTCGAACCTCGGGACGGGTCGCCGGCGACGAGCGCGTGCATCGTGTTGCACGGATTGGGCGACACGGGGCGGGGGTGGGCGGGCGCGGCGACGCAAATCGCGACGCCGCGAGGGGAAAAGGTGCGGTGGATCTTTCCCACGGCGAAGACGGTGCCGGTGACGCTTAATGGGGGGATGCGCATGACGGCGTGGTTTGATTTGAACGCGTTGGACGAGGGGTCCATCGTGGACGATCGCGTCATGATTGAAGAATCCGCGAGGTACGTCGACGCGTTGGTGCGAGAACAGATGGAGGCGGGGATTCCGAGCGAAAAGATCATCGTCGGTGGGTTTTCGCAGGGTGGGGCGATCGCGCTCACGGCGAGTTTACGGTCCGAGGTGAAATTGGGCGGGTGCTTGGCGCTCTCGACGTATTTACCGCTGCGCGGCGATTACCCGGACAAGTTTGGGCCGCACGCGCGCGCGTTGAAAATTTTCCAAGGGCACGGGACGCACGATATGGTGTTGCAGTACGCGTACGGGCAAAAGTCGTACGAGTTATTAAAGGAGAAGGGGATCGACGTCGAGTTCAAGACGTACGCGGGCATGGCGCACAGCGCGTGCGCGGAGGAATTCGACGACGTCGCCGATTTTTTCACTCGGACGCTCGCCGCGTGAGTATATATAAAAGCAATACTGTACCTACGTTTTCTTCTTCTAGAATTATAACAACACAACGACTATATACATACTACGTATACACACAGAGACGGATACGACTCGCGCGCGCGCGGTCTGCACTATCGTTCGCTCGCCTTGCTCGCCTCGACGGATTCGTCGATCGTCTTTTCGCTCACGTCTTCGTGCATGTCCCAATCCGGGATGAGGAGATAGATGAGCGGAACGGATAATAAAGGAATGATGAGTCCGCTGATCACCAGCAACGGCACGAACTGGTCAAAGTTGCATTCGCCTCGCACTAAATCGGTATGAATGCCCACAAAGGTCATCGACGCCGAACCCAACGTCAACGCCAACGCTTGGCCGACGTTTACGGAACCGGCGAGAACGGTGAACATGGTGCACTCGACGTTCTTATCGACAATCTTCGCGAGCACCGTCGCCGCGGGGAGGTAGGTGAACACGAAGGCTATGCCCTCGATGATTCCCTCGCTCAGGACAAAGGCGCTCCTGTCGTCGACGCCCATCTTGACGTTCCATCGCATGATGATCCAAATGTCTGACGCCTTGGCCACCACCTTGGTGAGCGTGGCGACGAGAAACGTCAATCGAACCTTTGATCGACTGAGATACTTTTGAAACATCCAAATCCCCATCGCTTGCGCGATGAGGGCGAACATGAAGGTGACGACGCTGTAAAAGACGTAATCAAAGTGCGGCCCGCCGGGCACGCACGACTCGTCCTCCGTGTACCAATACGTCTTCGCTTGCTTGACGTTGACGCACAAAAACCGCTCTATGATGACGTACACGACCAACGACGCCGTTCTACTCTCTAAAAGTGCGTATACGGCACCCGTGAGTCCACCGAGAATGCACAGACAACACACGATGCAGAGGATGAGATCCGTCTCCATCGCGTCCAAGAGCTGCATGCCTATGACGCCGAGCGAGCACGCCGACACCGCGATGGCGACGCCGAAGAGGTTTCTATGTTTCTTCGCCAACGCGTGCGCGTTGAAATCGCTCCCGATGCGCTCTTCGGGTAATAAACCGAACGCGCTCGTAAAGATGAATTGCGCCGCGCACGGCGTCGCAATCCAAAATATCATTCTATAATTCTTGGCGTGTAACCCGAAATACGCCAACAGCGTCCCCACCATGCTCCCGACGGTGACGACGGACCAATCCCACGTCATTAAATCCGCCCCGAGGTGTTGTTTCGTTGACATCGCCTCGAACACTCTCGAACCCACGAGACACTCGCCGCCCGCAATCAAAAGATTCATCGTCAACACGTACGCCGCGTACTCCTCCGCGTCCTCCGGCCCGAACGTTTTCGTCGCGATAATCACCATGGACACCGTCCCAGCCAACGCGAAGAGCGTGAGATACGCTCTCTTTCTGTATCCAAACAGCGGCGTCGTGTCGGTGATGAGTCCGATGAGCGGCTTCAACATCCACGGGAAACTCACGAGCACTTCAAAACGCTGAAACGCCTGCGCGCTGAATTTCAGGTATTTTTGCGCGTACGGTAACGACGTCGTGCTGATTATGTGCTTGGCGATGCCCTTGATGAAGAAATCCGCGGACACCATCGCCGCGAGAAGCTGCCAGCCGAACACCCTTTCGAGCCGCGCGGTGAAATCGACGAGACCTGACCACGGCGCGCGCGCGCACGCGCGTCCGTCGGACGTCGACGCGACGGCATCGTCGCCGTCGTCGCTACCGCGCGGTGCGTCCGCCGCCATGACGACGCGGCGCCCGTCGGCGTGTGCGGATGGCACTTGCGCGCGCAAAACAAAGTTGTATTTTAATCGAGGTGAGGAACCGTCGAGGCAACGTCGTCGTCGCACAGCGCGCTACGAAAGGTCTAAATTACAGAATGTATCGTTACTAGGAGTCACGTTGTCATTTATCGTCGTCAGAGGTTTTGGCGATGAGCGGCGCGCGCTCGCTCGCCCCGTCGGGGGCGTCGCACACGGGTTCGCCAGTCTCGAAATCCACCGTGTCTTGCATGTTCATGTTCGGCACGAAGATGAACGTGAGAGGAATGGACACCAAGGGCAGGAGCATGCCGCAGTAAAACACCAGGCTGGGTAACCCGGAGAAGTCGCACGAACCTCCTTCCGAGAGATCGGTGCGAATGCCCACGAAATCCATGGCGAAGACGCCGAGCGCGCTCGAGAGCGAACTCCCGAGATTGTTAAAGCTCGCCAAGATGGCAAACATGGTCGCCTCCATGTTTTCTGGACACATCTTCGACATCAACACCACGCTCGGCATCGCCGCCATCATGCCCACCATCGGTTCGAGGATGGTGTCGCCGATTAAATAAAACGCCTTGTCCGAAATTCCCCAGTCGATGTTCCAGCGCCGCACGATGACGTAGTCGCCGACGCTTCCGAGCGAACTCAAGATGGCGGACATCCAAAACGTGAATCGCACGTTGGCGTTGGAAAAGAAGACTTGGAACAAGTACACGCCTATCGCCGTGCACAAGCGCGCGATGATGGACGTGTACACGGAAAAGAATAGGTAATCAAAGTGCGGCCCTCCTGGATTGCACTTCTCGTCCACCGTGAACCAGTAACTCATGGCGCTCCCAAACGAGACGCTCAACACGCTCGTGACGAACAAAAAGAAGGTGACGTTCGCGATGGGTCTCGGTAACGCCGCGTACATGACCACGCTCAGCACCAAAGTCACCACCACCGACACCGCCAAGTCTACGTATTTATTCTCCGGTTGCATGAACTGCACCACCGCCAGAAAGACGCACATCGTCGCCATGAATATCGACATTAGAAATACCTTGTAGTTCTCCTTCCACAGTTTCCCTTCGAAGAACGACCCCGCCTTCTTATCCATCCCCCTCTCCGCCGCGTCACCACCGCTCTCATCCCTCGGCTGCACCTTTTTCTCCGGGAGCCACCCTGCGAGCGACGTGAACACCGTCTGCGCGCTCAGAGGCACGCCGATCCACATCAAAGACCTATAATTCTCATACTTGATGGAGAAAAAGCTACACAACGTCGCAAATATCGACCCAAACGTGATGCACATCCACACGAAACTCACCATGTCGCTCGATTTCGTCGGATGTTCTTGCATGCGTTCCGTGTACTTGCCCTCTGTCAATAAATCCGCCGTCGCCACTTGTAAATTAATTGCCACCAATCCCATCACGTACAACGCCGCCATTTCCGGCGTAAACTTTATCGCCGCCAACGTCACCACCGCCGCGCACCCGATCACCGACGTCATCGCGACGTAATACCTCTTGTGATACCCGCCTATCGGCACCAAGTCGCTCACCATGCCCATGATCGGTTTCACCGTCCACGGAAACATCGCCACGATGCCGTACCGCTGCATCTCCACCGCGGTGAATCGTAAATACTTTTGCGAGTACGGCAGCGCGGCGGTGCCGACCAGGGACATGAGCGCCCCTTTCAGACCGAACATGACGCTGAAGATGAATTTCAACAGTTCATCCCCGTACGTTTGACGAAGCGCGCGCAGTTCGGCGAGCGGGTGCCGAGCCGCGCGCGAGTCCGACGCGGACGCCTCGACGTTCGTCTCGCGTCTGTCGCGCGCATCGCTCGAGGCACTCATCGCGGACATCTCGACGCGCGCGCGCGCACGAATGACGAGGACGCGTTTCGCGAAGGTGTTGGGCTCGCCGGGACGAGGCGGCGGCGGCGACCGGGACGCGCGAGCGGGGCGACGAAGGACGAGACGTGGATGATCTATCTATGTACAACGCGCGCTACTGGTCTCGATGGTCGCGATTCGCCGACGTCGGTCGACAGACTCGCCGTCACAGGGTGAAAAACAGACCGATGAGTCCTCTGAGGTAGCCCACCACCTCGGCGGCGCCGAGCTTGGATTCGCCGTAGACGCGATCGACGAAGGAGATTGGAACCTCGCCCACGGTGTATCCACACCTCTTAGCGCGAACGATGATTTCCATCTGAAACACGTACCCTTTAGAGGTGACTTGGGAGATTAAATCTCGCAACACGTCGCGCTTGTAGCACCGAAAACTCCCCGTTAAATCACTCGCGCCGGGATTGAGCGCCACTTTTGCAATGTAATTCGCCACTCTAGACGTCAATTTACGACGTAAATCCCACCCGTGCACCCCACCACCGCGAGAATACCTCGTTCCGCTCACAATGTCTAAATCACCCGCGCGCTTGGCGTCTAAAAACGCCCCAATATACTTGGGGTGATGACTCAAATCCGCATCCATGATGACCACCTCCTCCCCGCGCGCGAATTCCAACGCGTACACGTACGCGCTCCCCAACCCAAGTTTCCCCGCGCGCGGTTTCAACACCAACAACTCATCATCATACGCCTCTCGCAAGCGTTTCACCACCCCTTGCGTGTCATCCGGACTCGCATCGTCGACGACGATGATCTCCCAGCGACCTCGCGCGTCGCCGTACGCGCGCTCGGATTCGCGAATCAATCGATGCAACAGCGCTACGTTGACGCGTTCCTCGTACGTCGGCACGACGATCGAGACAGATATTTTTTCATCCTTCATCTGCATCGATCGCGACGCCGATCGCGCGGTCGCGCGCGACGCCACGGCGCGTCGATGTGTGTCGCATTCGTGTGAGGTGGCGATGAGCCGCGGGGCGTGGGATCCGCATTCGTCGCCATGTCCACCGCCGTGCCGCCTCGACCGACGTTTAGCGACGACACGGGAAGCGAACGAACGTTTTCTCGCGACGAAGACGTCGAGGACGACGCGAGATCGGGCGCGCGCGGACGTTGGCGCGAAGAATTAGTCGGACGGGAACGACCTCGAGCGAATGATGACGATGCGTACGACGACGACGCGCCGCGACGACCGCGCGCGGAGGACGACGCGGCGGAGGATGACCTGTACGCGCACTTTTCGCGCGCGCGCGTCGCCGTGTGCGAATACGCGAGAGAAGACGCGATGGAGATTGCGAGAGAATTACAGCGATTGGGCGCGTCGACGACGGAGCGGTACGACGACGACTGCACGCACGTCGTGACGCCGTTTCAACGCGGACGTGGGTACGAATTAGGCACGGAGGATGGGAAACTCGTCACGTCGTACGCGTGGATCGAAGATTGCGTCGCGAGAGGGCGAGTGGTGGATCCGAACGCCAAGGCGTTGTACGCGCCATTGCGGAGTCCCGACGGCGTTGACGGTTTCTCGGCGCTTCGCGTGTGCGTGGACGGATACACCGGACAGGAGAAGTTGGACATCGTGGAATTGATCGAGGCGGCGGGGGCGACACACGAGGAAGAGGTGACGTCGGCGACGACGCACGTGGTGTGTTATCGAGCGGGAACGCCGACGTATCTCAAGGCGGCGACGTCGGGCGGGCGCGTCGTCGTCGTCAATCACGTGTGGGCCGAGGAGTGCGTGCGACAGTGGACGTTGCTCGCGCCGAGGAGCGATCCGAGGTTTACGAAACTCGGGATCGAGATTGATTTAGAGGATGAGATCGATCGCGAGCGACGGTTACGATCCGAGGCGGAGCGCGAACTCGACGAGGAGGAGCGACGCGCGCAGAGTTTGCGAGAATTGCTCGACGCCGAGGAACGCGAACGAGAAGATTTACAGCACCAGCTCGATGATAGTGAGTCTCAGCGCATGGCGTTGCGGGACATGCTGGATGGTGAAGCAGACAATCGCGAGGGCGTGCACGAACAGTTTCTTCGCCAGCGCGGGGACGTGGAGGAATTGCAGCGTTTACTTCGACAATCCGAGGCGAGTCGCGCCGAGCAAGAGTCGAGAATCGTGCAGGGCGAAGAGGAGCGTCGATCATTGCTTCGACAGCTCGAACAGACGCGCGGATTACAGACGAATCTTCAGACGCAATTCACGCACTCGCGTCAGGATCTTCTCACGCAGCTCGAACAACGTTTGGAACAAATCGAAGAGACGCGCGCCGAGCTCGCCGAGGAGCGACGCGCGCACGCGGAGACGAGACAGTTGTTGGATGATGAACGCAAGGTGCAATTCACCGCGCACGAGAAGATTCGAGTGGCGGAGAAGGAGGCGAAGACGGTTCGCGATCAATTGAACAACGAATCTCGTGAAAAGACGGCGTTACAAAAACAATTGGACGCCGAACGCAAGTCTCGTCTGCACATTTTGAGCGACTTTGACAACGAACGCAAGCAGCGCGAGCACTTGATCAAACAGCTCGAGGCGGAACAAAAGCTTCGTCAGAGTTTACAGCAGGCGGTGAGCGCCAAGGAGGAGCTCCGCGTGCGCGCCGAGGAGGAGATTCAACGTCTCAACGAAGACATTCAAGAGATGATGGATGAAATCGATAGACTCAAGACGTTTGAGCCGCCCGAGGTGGACGAAACGGAGAAGATTCAGGTGAAACTGTTCCTGGATGACGATATTCGATTCTTCGAGCTCGAACCGGACGTGTCGTACGAAGAGCTCGTCATCGCCGTCGGCAAGGTGATCATCGAATCGTACTCGATCAAGTTTGAAGACGCCGACAAGCACCACGTCACCCTGCGTTCGACGGATGACGTGCGCATTGCGTGTCGACAACACGAAAAGTCGGACGCCACCTATCTCAAGCTTCTCTTGGACAAGGCGGTGAAAGACAAGGGTGGATTTTTTGCCGCGCGTCGTAAAAAATCGAGCGCGTACGGCGAGGAGGAGGGCGGCGGTAAGTCTTCGCGTAGTCTCATGTCGCGCATGCTCTTCTTCCGTAAAAAGAAAGGCGACGATGAGGAGGAGGAGTAAAAAAGAGGGCGGCGGGAACGGAACGCGCTCGCGCGGCGGCGGCGGCGTAGTCTCATTATTTTTCATCATGAATAATCACGTTTGTGTAGTACAGTGTAATTGCAACCAAGTCAATATCTATAGTACAGTATGTGCTACGAAGTTTGTTCACCACGCTTTTCGCGCGTTTCTCGCGAGAAAGTGGTCGTCGGCGTTCGCGTCCTTCGGATCGGCGGAGGAGGTGAATATGGACGCGTACACGGATTCGTCGGCGTTGACCGGTGCGGCGGCCGTCTGTTTCGACCTCTTCGCGGCGACGACGTCGCCATCACCACCATCACTCGCGTCCCCGGTCGTCTTGCGTTTCGTCTCTCCCGGCAGCGGCGCCTCTTTTTTCAACTTTTTCTTCTTGTCCTTTTTCTTTTTCTCCTCTTCTAAAATCGACTTTAACAATTCGAGCTCTTCTCCGCGCGGATTGACGGGAATTGGCGTCGGCGCGTCGGCGAGCGTCACCCCATCGTTCATCTCCTCCACCGCCGCTTTCGCCTCGCGAAGCGCCTTATCCGCCACCACCACACCGCTCGGTCGCACGACGACGAATTTTGTCTTGCCGTTGAAATCTAAACCCGTGATGGGACACGAAAACACAGCTTCCGCCGCGCCGCACCGAAAATTCCTCGCGTTCACCGACTTTGACGCCGTCCCGTTCTCCCCGTCGCCCGAATCGCGTCGCCTCTTGTGAAATTTACACGTCACCAACGCCTTCATTCCCGTCACGTGTTCGACGCGTTTCGGCATCGGCGCACCGTCGACGGCTTTATTCCGCAACGCCTCGAGCACGGGTTCTTTATTATACAACGCTCCCGTGCGATCGATCACCACTCCATTTTCACACGTCTCCAGCGGTTCCTCCGTGAGCGCACACGTGAACCACCGCGCCAAATCTTCCTCCGCCTCGTCTCGGTCCCGCACCGTGCTCTGCGTCGAGTAGCGTACGAACCCGCCCAAACTCTCCTTTTTCCGACTAAACGTCGTCCCGCCGTTCCACGCGTACATCTCCAGATACGCCGATCTCGATTCCGCGCCCGTGGCGCCGCCGTCCCCTCCCCCACCGCGCAGACCCAACCCTCGCGACGCGTCGACGACGTCGAACGTCGCCCCCGCGTCGGCGTCCACCGCGTCGGCGTCCCGGTACGTCGCCCTCGACCCGTCTCGTCGTCGTCCAACCAGCGCGCACGTCATCGCGAGCGCGGACGATGACGTCGCGCGTTCGATGACGTCTCTCGCCGTCGTGCGTCCGACGACGACATCGCACGCGACGACGCGCGGGAGCGAGGCGCCGTCGCGACGCGCGCGAATGAAAATTTGTCCCCGGGACGGTGGGGCGTCGTCCCGCATGATCGATGCGTCGATGGACGATCGAGTGGACGAAACCGAGTCGTTTCGTGCGTCGCTCGCGTCGCGCGTCTCGCTCGTCGCGCGCCTCTCTCTTCGCGTCGACGAGTGACGCCGTTCCCACTTCATTTCATTTCATTTCTTTCACGCGGGAACAAAACGTCGTCACTCATCGACGCGTCATGGACGACGATGACCCGTTGACGCGCATCCTGAGCGCGAGATACGTCGCCCAGGGTCGCGCCTCGCTCGCCGCGCGCGAGAAACTCCTCTCGCGACTCGTGTCGAATCGTAGGCTCTTACCCGAAGGTTTGCCCGACCAAGCGGTGGAACATCTCTTGACGACGCTCTCGACGATGGATTCGAATAATTTCCTCGACAACGTCGGCGTGGGCGAGCGAGAGGGACGGGTGTTCTCGTCCATCGTTCGACGTCGATGTTTCGGGATGTCGCACGGGATCGGACGGTCGGGAGACGTGACGGCGGAGCAGCCCAAGGCGTGCGGAAGCTCGGCGGCGCATAAACTGTGCGCGGCGTTGGCCCGGGACGCGTTGCGAATAGCGGGGATGCGAGACGTGGGGAAGCGCGTGTTGGTGTTGCCGCTGGCGACCGGGATGACGATGACGTTGGTGGTGAGCTCGATGCGATCGAGATGCGCGAGCGAGGGGAGGGAAGGGGCGAATTGTGTGATTTGGTGTCGATTGGATCAAAAGACGTGCGTCAAGGCGGCGACGTGCGCGGGATTGAAGGTTGTCGTGATAGATCCCGTGTTGAACGGGGATCAGTTGGAGACGAACGTGGCGGCGATCGAACGGGCGATCGATGAGGTCGGGAGGGAACGGTTGGTGGCGGTGGTGACGAGCACGAGTTGTTTTGCGCCTCGCGCGTGCGACGACGTCGAGGCGGTGGCGCGATTGTGTCGAGACAAAGATGTCGGTCACGTCATCAATAACGCGTACGGGGTGCAGAGCAGAGAGTTGTGCGCGCGCGTGAACAAGGCATGGACGGTCGGTCGCGTGGATGCCGTCGTGCAATCGACGGATAAGAACTTTCTCGTCCCCGTCGGCGGCGCGCTCGTGTGCGCCGGAAAAAACGACGAATCCGCGGTGGACGCCGTCGCCGCCGCGTATCCCGGACGCGCGTCCGCGTCTGCCACCTTGGATTTATTCATCACCCTCTTGTCCATGGGCGAAAAAACGTGGACGCGCTTGCTGGACGAGCGCGAATCGCTGTACGCGTACATGCGCGCCGAACTCGAAAAAGTCGCCGCCGAGGAGGGCGAACGCGTCCTCGCGTCGCCGAAAAATCCAATCTCCATGGCGATGACGCTCACGTGCGCGTCGACCACGGGTGCGTCGCCGACCATGTTCGGATCGATGCTCTTCTCTCGGTGCGTCTCTGGCACGCGCGTCATCGCGCCCGGAGAGACGAAGACCGTGGGCGGGATTGAGTTTAAAGGATTCGGCGCGTCGCACTCGGCGTACCCGACGACGTATTTCACCGCCGCGGCGGCGATCGGCACGACGCGTGACGACGTCGATCGGTTCACGAGCGTGTTGCGGAAGACGTTCAAGGATTTTAAGAAGAAGACACGGGTTGCGGCAGCGGCGGCAAACGAGACGTAGAATAGAACTATCATTTTAATTACACAGAGCCGCGCGCTTGATTCGTTTGTCTCACGCATCGCGTCTGTCGCGGGTTCGTTTGTTGCGCGAATACTCCGTCAACATCGCGTCGATTCGCTCGATGACGCTCTCGGCGATGCGCAACTGACCCGCGCGATACCAAAATGTCGCCTCCGCGACGACGTCGACGCCGAGAATCGCCCCATCCCGCGGCCGCGCCGCCACGCGCGACGCCGCCGCGCGCATCTCCTCGGCGGCGTCTTTGAAATATCCGGCGAGCGCGCGAAGCATCTCGCACTCGGCGGCGACGTCGACGATGACGAAAGGGTGGTACTCCTCCCGAGCCTCGCTCCACTCGATGACTTTGTGTGGGGCATACAGCGCGCGCATTTGCGCCAGGAATCGGTCGAGAGATCCGTCGGCGGCGACGCGCGCGGGAAACGTCGTCACGTCGAGCTCGGCGACGTCGGCGACGCGGCGCAAGGCTTCTGCGCGCGCGGAGTCGATGTTCGCGGGATCGAAGCCCGGGATGGCGAATGGCAAACGATCGTATGGATTGTTCGCGAGACTGAAACCGTAATAGGCGACCAGTTCGGCGTTTTCTAAACGTCCGTACGAAATCGTAATCGGTTCGCCGGGAGACGCGCCTCGCGCGAGTTCCAATCGAAACGCCTTGGTGTCTCGCTCCAACGACGTGTACCGCACCGAGTGCGCGTGCAGCGCGTGGTTACACAGATACACGCCGGGCACGATGACCTCGCGAATGTCCAAACTCGCGGGATCTTGCACTTTCATCGCGTACGACGTCCACACGTCGTGCGCCAACGCGAATCGACGATATTCGCCGAAAATCTCTAGAGGAAACGCCTCGGGAACTTGCGCGCACAACGCCGGGAACAGCATGTCGTACTGTTTACGAACGCTCTGTTGATACTCGATGAGTCTGCTCGCGTGCTCCTGTCCCAACACGAATTGCATGGCGTCTGGATCCCACGCCAACGCCGTCGACGCGTGGCGCGGGAGCGCGCGCAACGCCGGCGCCCACTCCGACTCGCACTCGCTCGAGACGTCGTCGCTCAGCGCCGCGGTGAGCCACACGACCATGATGATCTGATCGCTCATCGATCCGGTCAACTGTTTCAATACCTCACACATCGGCGACGACGACTTGCGGACGACTTGTTCGACGCCCAGGAGCGCCGACCACGGTACGCGCGCCGCGCACTCCCCAGCCTCGATGCTCTCGGTCGCGATCGCCTCGCGCATGCCCTCGCGCACGACTCGACCGTCGAAACGATACTCGGCGCCTCGCGCGCGCGCCCATCGAAACATGTCCTCGCACGCGGGATCGAGCGCGCCGCTCGCCGCCGCGAACGCGCGGTCGCCCTGCGCCGCCGCCGCCGCCGCGCCCAATTTCACCGTCGCCGCGCGTTTCAACACCGCCATCGCGCGCTCGAGAACGAGACGCGCGCCCGATGACGCATCGTCTCGTCCCACCGCCTCCATCGCGTCCGCGATCGATCGCATCGCCAGTCCGTACGCCGCCGTCTCTCGACCCGGCGCGTCGCCCCCTCGCGCCCCGCCTCCACCATCGCCGTCATCTCGCGCGTACGCCTCGTCCGCCGCGCGCAAACTCGAGACGACATCCTCGATCGTCCGTCCGCACGTCTCTTTACCGCTCACGCTCGCGCACCGCGCGATCGCGAGCACGTCCCGCACTTTGCCCCGAATCGCACCCTCGTCGTCCCCGACGTCGAACGCGACGCCGTTCCCCGCATGCAGGACGCGTCGCGCCACGCACACCACCTCGTCGTCGTCCACTGGAATAGGCACCGTCACCGTCGGCATCGCGCGGCGCGCGCGGAATCCCCACCGCGCGCTCGCCCCGCGCGCCCGCGTGTCGAGGGAGACGAAGCGTCTCCTCGTCGTACACTTTATCGCATTCGTCGACGCGTCGAGACGACGACGACGGCGCGCGACGCGCGCGAGACGACGACGCGCGCGAGCAAACATGTTTTTTCGACGACGGCGCCGCGCGATCGAGACGGCGGACGCGCGGACGGTGGTGCCTTTCGGATTCGGCGCCATGTCCAAGAGAATGTCGTCGACCCGAGGCGAACGCGACGATGCGCCTCGTTCGTCCGTGACGTTCGAGACGGAGACCGAGACGGAGACGGACGACGACGACGACGATGGGTCTCTTCACGCCGTCGTCCCTCGGGCGCCTCGGTCGCCGACGCCTCGCGGGGACATCGAGGAGACGTCGCGGAGACCGGTCCCGGCGCGCCGAGACGCCGCGCGCGAACGCGAAGGCGACCGAGAACGAACGCGTCCGATGAATCTCGCGCCCGAAGACGCACTTTTCACCCATCCACCGACCGTGTGAGTCGACGTCGTCATCGACGACGACATCGGTCGGTCGGTCGGTCCGTCGGTCGATCCGTCCTCGCGCGCTTCCAACCGCCGGCGGCGAAGACGTACGAACGAACGACGACGACGCGTAGACGACGACGACGTCACCTCGACGTCGACGCCCCACCACGGAGTGGCGCACGTCGCACACGCGTTGTGTAATACACTCGCGCACTCGCGCGCGTCCTCACCGTTCCTCTCATCCTCGACCGCGAAACCGAACCGAGTCGCGTCGGAGAGCAAAAGAAGACGAGAGAAGAGAATGATTGATCTCATCGTCATCCACGCGTCCCGTGTCGCCAGACGCGGACGTTCGCATGCGGGACGAGCGACGCGACGAGAGAGACGACGCGAGCGCACGACGCGACGACGACGAGAGAGACACCACCGCGACCGCCGACGACGTCGACGCCAACAAGAGACGTAAGAGGACGACCGAGGAGGATTTAAAGACCACGATGGACGTGACGACGACGACGACGCCGATGGAGATCGACGAGGATTTACACTCTCGACAGTTGGCGGTGTACGGACGAGACAGTTTCCGACGATTGGCCGGCGCGCGCGTGCTCGTGATCGGGGCGAGAGGACTCGGGGTGGAGATCGCGAAGAATGTCATCTTGGCGGGGGTGCGAGGGACGACGGTGTGCGACGACGAATCGTGCGCGTGGAGCGATCTCTCGTCGCAATTTTACGCGAGCGAAGCGGACGTTGGGAAGATGACCGCGACGCGCGCCGAGGTGTGCTGTGGGAAATTGCAAGAGTTGAACCCGGCGGTGGCGGTGAGCGCGATGGCGAGACGGGACGTAGACGCCGACGTCGTGGCGGCGCACGAGGTGGTGGTGTGCACGGAGACGAGCGAAAAGGAAGCGGCGCGCCTGAACGCGATGTGTCGAGCGAAAGGGGTGGCGTTTATCAAGGCTGACGTGCGAGGGGTGTTCGGGAGCGTGTTTTGTGATTTCGGAGACGCGTTCGACGTCGCCGACGTGGACGGCGAGGAGGCGTTGACGTGCATCGTGGCGAGCGTGTCCAACGATTCGCCGGCGCTCGTGACGTGCATCGAGGACGAGCGCGTCGAGTTACAAGACGGTCAACGGGTGACGTTCAGCGAGGTGAAGGGAATGGCGGAGCTCAACGGCGTGTCGGCGACGGTGAAAAACGTCAAAAAGCACTCGTTTGAGCTCGATTTGGACACGTCGGGCTTTTCTCCGTACGTCGGCGGCGGCATCGCCACGCAAGTCAAAGAGACGAAGACGTTGACGTTTAGGCCGTACACCGACGCGCTGGAGTCACCTGGTGACTTTTTGTTGAGCGATTTCGCCAAGATTGAGCGTTCGCCGCAGTTGCACTTGGCGTTCGGCGCGTTGGACGCGTATGCGGAAAAGTACGGCGACGCGCCGACGCCCGGTTCCGACGCCGACGCGGACACGTTCATCGCCGAGGCGCGAGCGTTGAACGCGACGCGCAAGGCGGTGGACGAGGTGGACGAGGATCTCTTGAGAATCTTCGCCAAGACGTGCCGAGGATACCTGTCGCCCATGGCGGCCATGTTCGGAGGCATTGTCGGTCAAGAGGTGGTCAAGGCGTGCACGGGGAAATTTTCACCCCTCTTCCAGTGGTTTTACTTTGACTCGGTCGAGAGCTTGCCGGAGACGTTGACGGAAGAAGATCTCGCCCCGCGAGGCGATCGATACGACGGACAAGTCGCGTGCTTCGGTCGCGCGATGCAAGAGAAAATCTTAAACCAAAAGATTTTCCTCGTCGGCGCCGGCGCGCTCGGGTGCGAATTTTTGAAAAACTTTGCGTGCATGGGTCTGTCGTGCGGCGAGCGAGGGCACGTCACGGTGACGGACGACGACGTGATCGAAAAGTCAAACCTGTCCAGACAGTTTTTGTTCAGAGACTGGAACATCGGTCAAGGGAAGAGCGTGTGCGCGTCCAACGCCGCCGCCGTCATCAACCCGGCGTTGAAGGTGAACGCGCTCGAAAATCGCGTGAGTCCGGACACCGAGGCCGTATTCGACGACGACTTTTGGCAAGGTTTGGACGTCGTCGTCAACGCGTTGGACAACGTCAACGCGCGTCTGTACGTCGATAGTCGATGTGTCTACTTTCAAAAGCCGTTGCTCGAGAGCGGCACGCTCGGCACCAAGTGCAACACACAAATGGTCATTCCAAACATGACGGAGAATTACGGCGCGTCGCGCGATCCGCCGGAGAAGAGCGCGCCCATGTGCACGCTGCACTCGTTTCCGCACAACATCGATCACTGCTTGACGTGGGCGCGAAGCGAGTTCGAAGGCGCGTTCGAAAAGGCGCCGGCCGAGGCCAACTCCTACCTCTCGAAACCGGACGAGTACCGATCGGCGGCGCTCGGAAACCCGGACGCGTCGACTCGCGAAAACGTGGAAAAGGTGGCCGCCGTCTTGTTGAGGAGCGCGTGCGCGACGTACGAAGAGTGCGTCGCGTGGGCACGCACGCAGTTCCAAGAGCAGTTCCACGATAAGATTTTACAACTCACCTTTACGTTTCCGGAGGACGCGGTGACGTCCTCGGGCTCTCCGTTTTGGAGCGCGCCGAAACGTTTCCCGAGACCCGTCGTCTTTTCATCCTCGGACGTCGCGCACATGACGCTCATCCGCGCCTTGGCCAATCTCAAGGCTGAACTCAGCGGCATCGATCGCCCGGCGGCGGGCGTGAACGACGACGCCGCGCTCGTGCAGATGGTTGAAAAAGTCAACGTTCCCGCGTTTGCGCCGAAAAAGGGCGTCAAGATTGAAACCGATCCAAAGGCAAACTCTGCGGCGTCGAACGTTCCCGAGGGCATCGACGACGAAGCCGTCATCACGGAGTTATTGGCGCGACTCGACGAGAAGCGAGCGTCGTTGGGCGCCGAGTACCGCTTGAACGTGATTGAATTCGAAAAGGACGACGACACCAACTTCCACATGGACGCCATCGCGGGTTTATCCAACATGCGCGCGCGCAACTACGACATCGCCGAAGTGGACAAGCTCAAGGCGAAGTTTATCGCCGGTCGCATCATCCCAGCCATCGCCACGACGACGGCGATGGCGACCGGTTTGGTGTGTCTCGAGTTGTACAAGGTGCTCAACGGCGCCAAGATTGAGGCGTATCGCAACACGTTTGCCAACCTCGCGTTGCCGCTCTTCGCCATGGCGGAACCCATCGCCGCCAAATCGGATTCCTTCAAGGATTTGAAGTGGAGCATGTGGGACAGATGGGTCTTGGAGGGCGATATGACGGTGCAAGAGGTGTTGGACCACTTCGAGGCGAAGGGTTTAATCGCCTACTCCATGTCCGTCGGCGCGAGTTTGGTGTACAACAACATTTTCCCAAAGCACAAGGAGCGCCTCAATCAGAAATTGAGCGAGTTGGTGCAAACCATCGCGAAGTTAGAAATTCCGGCCAAGCGTCGACACTTTGACATCGTCGTCGCGTGCGAAGACGACGACGGCGAAGATGTCGACATTCCAATGGTGTCCATTCGATTCCGTTGAGACGACGGACGACGGACGACGACTTCTTTTAGAAAGAATGAACGAACGAACAAGCGAACGAACGAACGCGCGATTCGAGGCGATTTGATTTTCTCATAATACTACACGTTTATAACACACACGGATCCATCGTTTCGCGCGCTCACGACGTCTGCAAAAGTCCCGCGAATCGCGCGAGATCGACGTACAACGCCAAGACGCACGCGTAGTTGGGCACCGTGATAAAGATGAACCACGGCAATCCTCTTCGAAACGCGGCGCCGTATGCCCACCGCACGACGAGCCACGCCCACGCGCAACGCACCCCACGCGTCCCTCCGAACACGTACGCGTGCATCAAGAGCGCCGGAAGAAGCGCCAACGACTGTTCCATAAAATTCCCCACCGTTCGATCCGCGCACAACACCTCGCGAGACGTCACGCCGGCGCGCGCGTACTTGACTTCGTACATTCGCGGCGGCGGCTCGCTCTGCTTTCTCGCCTTTGCTCGCAACCGTTGTCCCGCCTCTATGGCGGTGCAGCTCTGATTGAACAGTAATCCGTAATACGTCATCGCCCACGCGCACAGAAACCCCGCGACGTCGCGCGCGGTGCCGTCGGCGGCGGTCGTCCCGCGCCCGAGTCGCGCGAGACTCGACCACGTCATGAACATCGTCATCATCGCCATCGCGCGCACGCCCGCGCGGGTGGAGACGCGCACGGCGTCGAGGACGATTGACTCATCTTTTCGCGCGTTTCGTCCCTCCGCGCGCGTCGTCGTCGACATCGCGCGACAGAGAGTGATGCGCGACGATTCGCCGCTCGGCCAAAAGTGCACAGGCTGGAGACACGAGTCCCTTCGCCTTGAGTCACGAACGGTGAAAATGCTTTTCGCCAGGGACGAAAAGGTGACCCGGACGACGTCACCGTTCTCCGTCGGACGCGCACTAGTCGACGCGCGGGCGGCGACGACGGTGACGGCGAGCGCGCGGCGTGCGTGTGTGCGCCCTCGCGTTCGAGACGACGCGCGTCGCGGTGACGACGACGACGACGACGACGACGACGACGACGACGATCATGAACTTTCCGATTCGGGACGCGATCGTCCCCGCGACGGCGCGGACGATTCCGAAGCATCCGCGCGCGCGTGGACGCGGAATCACCGCGTCGTGGACGCCAACGCGCGGTGATGGATGTCGTCTCGCCATGGCGCGCGCGTGGGGCGGGTCATCGTCGATGAGGGCGACGCGAGGGGGCGACGGAGACGCGCTCGGGCGAGGGCGCCGACGCGCTCGGGGGAACGCCGTGAGCGACAGCGGGTTGGATGCGGCGGCGGCGGCGGCGGCGCGCGAGCGCGAGCGTGATGTCGCGGCGAGGTGGGCAGGTGCGATGGCGGAGCGGACGACGAGCGGGTCGCAGGCGACGACGGCGGCGGGCGACCAAGACGCCGCCGCGGGCGAGACGTGTCTGCTGGCGGATGGAATATGGGAAAAACTTCGCGAGGAGGCGAAACAGGACATCGAGACGGAACCTGCGCTGGCGAGCTACCTGTATTCCACCATCCTGGCGCATAAGAGCGTCGATGACGTCTTGGCGTTTGTCTTGGCGAACAAGTTGCGAAACAACGTCTTGTTGGATTCGCAGTTGTTGGAACTTTTTAGGTCGCAGCTGAAAAAACACCCCGATCTCGGTCGAAAGTGCGTGGCGGACATGCAGGCGGTGTACGAACGCGATCCCGCGTGCGATCGATACCTCGGCGTGATGCTCTTCTTTAAAGGTTTCCAGGCAATTCAGGCGCAACGCGTCGCGCACACGCTCTGGCGAGAGAATCGCAAGGCGCTCAGTTTTCTGTTACAAAATCGAATCTCCGAGGTGTTTCACGTGGACATTCACCCCGGCGCCGTGCTCGGACAAGGAATGATGATGGATCACGCCACGGGCGTCGTCATCGGCGAGACTGCCGTCGTCGGTGAAAACGTATCCATCCTCCACGGCGTCACTCTCGGCGGCACGGGCACGTCCACCGGCGTTCGTCACCCGCGCATCGGCGACGGCGTCGTCATTGGCGCCAACGTCACCATCTTGGGTCCGATCAACGTCGGCGCCGACACAAAAATCGGCGCCGGTTCCGTCGTTCTCGAAGATTTACCCTCGGGTTCCACCGCCGTCGGCATTCCCGCGCGCGTCATCAACCGCAGCGGCGCCGCGCCCGAACAACCCTCGCTCTCGATGGATCAAACGTCGTACATCACCGATTATTTCATCTGAGCCTTGTTTTGCGCGTGTAAAAGTAATCACCATTCATTCATCCCCGCGTGCGCGCGTGCCCCCGCGACGACGACGATGCGAACGCGCGCGCCGTTTGAGAGACGTTTCGCGCTCGAGACAAAAACGTTTTCACACCGTCATCTCCGCGAATGAAAGCATCTGAGCTTTCATCCGCAGACCTCCGCGGTCGGTGGGAGGTGTCGCCGCGCGTCGTTGACGACGCGAACGCGCGCGTCGGTGCAGCGCGCGGAATCCTTCGCGTTCGTTCGTTCGTCGGTGCGCGCGACGCGTCGAATCAATCAATCCGCGCGACGACTCGGAAAACCATTTTTCATTTCAATTTAAACGCAACGCGCGCGGTGACGAGACGGTGCGACGATGGTTCGAAGGGAGTCATCGCATTTTCGCGCGTCGTTCGTGCAAACGCTCGTGAGCGTCGCGCGCGCGGGCGACGTGGAGGCGCTCGTCGTCGCGTTTTTGGTTTTCGGCGCGCTCTTGCTGGCGACGGCGGCGGCGTGGCGGGCGTGGGCGCGGACCGAGGCGACGGCGAAGGGGGCGCGGACGCGCGTGTCAGTGGTGAAAGTCGACTCGAAGAAGAGCGCGGTGGGTGGTGTGGACGGCGATGCGGCCGGCGTCGGCGGCGTCGGCGGCGCGAGTCTTCGCGCGTCGCCGTCGGGCAGAGGAGGCGGGTCGCCGAGGAGTCCGCAGAAGTTTGGGCGATCGACGTCTTGGAGAAATTCGTTCGCGGATGAGGATTTGTTATCGCCGAGGAGTTACGGCGCACCGCCGCCGCCTTTGGATCAGTGGCCGCAGAGGCCGATGTACATTACTATTCCTCCGTACGCGGCGTGCGAACATTTGAGCGGAGACTTGACGGTGAACGGAGAGGTTCCCATCGAGTTTGAGACGCCTCTGTTCAAAGGGAAGCTGATCTGTCGATTTAAAGGGTTTAATACCCCGCCGAACGCGGCGAACGGGGCGAAAGAGCGCGTCGACGCGTACTTTCGCGGTAAGAAGAGATTATTTCAGTACGTTGTGCAGGGACGATTTAAGCGAGAGGTGGACGTGGGCGAAGCCTTCTCGGGACACGAATTCGTGAAACCGTTGGAGGGAATCCCGAGCAGATTCATCGTCAAGACGATACTAAAGTTTCTTCGTTCGATGAATCCGGGCATACAGATGAACGTATTCACCGCTCGACCGAGAATCTGGTCGAGTTTAGCGGGCACGGCGCAGGTCATCTCCGCGGACGCCCCCGGATGCGAGCCGGACATCTTGCGCGTCATGGAGATTAAGGAAAATACCGCTCGGCTCGGTGGGGTGTTCGCGAAAAAGCCACATTCGAGCAAGAAGCGTCGAAGGATTTTTTCGAGCGCGAGACTCGCGCACAAGTACACGTTTTCCCCCGACGACGTGTACACGTTTGATTTTTACCAGCACCTCTTCGATCCGGCGACGTACAGTCTTCAGGTTGGCGGCGTCGGCGTCTTGCGCGTCGATTTCTCCAGACACTCCGCGGGTCAACCCGCACAAATGATGGCTCGAACGAGCAATCCGGGCGAGTATCTGTTTTGCTTTTGTCTCTGGCACGAAAATGTCTATCGAGCGCTCGAGCGGTCGGCGTCGCGAGACGCCGCGCCGACGCGCGCGCCGAAACCGACGCCTCGCCCCTCCGCCTCCTCCACCGCCTTCACCCCGGCGTACGCCCGCGCGGTTACCCACAAAATCTTCTAGCTCTCGCCCGTCTGTTTTTAATCGATCGCATCGCGCTGCGCGCACCGTTTCCGTTCCTTCTCGCTCGCGACCCCTCGTTCGATGAGTCACGCGAGTCCCTCCTCGGCGAGGTGGGCGACGTGAAGTCGTCGCCCTCATTCACTCGCGCGTCGCGAGGACGCGTGTCGAGTGCGCGCGTGCGGGGCGTGTGAGCGAACTCGTCGTCGACGTCGTCGTCGTCTCTCGTGCGCCGACTCGCGCGTTCGAGCGATGGCGCACCTCGTCGCGGCGTCGAACGCGCGCGCGGCGGAGCCGGCGGCGGCGGCCGTGGGGAAGGATGAGGACGCGCCCACGACGACGGCGTCGACAGGGAAGAAGGGACGGTATCGCAAAGAGAAACCGTGGGATCACGATGGGATCGATCACTGGTCGGTGACGCCGTTCACCAAGGAGGATAATCCCTCGGGCGTACTCGAGGAGAGCTCGTTCGCGGTGCTCTTTCCCAAGTATCGCGAAAAGTATCTTCGGGAGACGTGGCCGAGCGTGACCAAGGCGCTCAAGGAACAAGGAGTGGCGTGCGAGTTGAATCTCGTCGAGGGTTCGATGACGGTGCGGACGACTCGGAAGACGTTCGATCCGTACATCATCATCAAGGCGAGAGATTTGATAAAGTTACTCAGCCGCTCGGTGCCGGCGCCGCAGGCGTTAAAGGTGCTCGAAGACGACACGAACTGCGACGTGATCAAGATTGGGGGAATGGTGAGGAATAAGGAGCGTTTCGTCAAGCGAAGACAACGTTTGATCGGCCCGAACGGATCCACGCTCAAGGCGATCGAGATGTTGACGGGGTGCTACGTGTTGGTGCAGGGGAATACGGTTTCCGTGATGGGAGGATGGAAGGGGTTGAAAACGGTGCGCAAGATTGTCGAAGACGCGATGTCGAACACGCATCCGATCTATCACATCAAGGAACTCATGATCAAGCGCGAGCTGGAGAAAGATCCCGAGCTCGCGACGCAGAGTTGGGACCGTTTCTTGCCAAAGTTTAAAAAGAAGAATGTGCAACGCAAAAAGCCGTCGAAGATTGGCAAGAAGGAACGCGCCGTGTTCCCGCCAGCGCCGGTGATGAGCAAGATAGACAAACAGATCGAGTCCGGGGAGTACTTTTTGTCCAAAGAGGCCAAGGAGAGAAAGGCGGCGTACGAAAAGTTGCAAAAGCAAAAGGAGGCCAAGACGGAGAATCAAAAGAAGCGCCAAGAGGCGTTCGTCGCGCCGAGGGAAGAAGAGCGACCCGCGCGCGCCAAGACTTCAAAGTCGCCCGCGGACGAAAACGTCGACGCCGTCGCCGCGTCGCTCAAGGCGAAGAGCAAGGCGAAAAAGGAGGAAGAGCGGCGTTCCAAGGTTTCCGCCTCCTCCTTTGTCATCGGCGGAGGCGATTCGGACAAGAAAAAGAAACGGGATCGGGACGACGACGGGACGGAAAAGAAGGCGAAAAAGGAAAAGAAGGCGAAAAAAGAGAAAAAGTAACGACGACGCGACGACTGTCCACAGTTCTCGAAACGTGTTTTAATCGAATCATCACAAATGTAGTAAGTACTGCGCCGTATGCCGCTTCGCAAATCGGTCACGGTGTCGTCACCGTCGGTAAAAGGGAAAGGGCTTCTCCTTTGTGTAAGATTGGAGAAAGAACTCTCGGCGCATGTCACCGAACTCTATAGTCTCAAAATGTGTCGTTTTGACTCGCTTGACTTTTACATACGAATGTTCGCGCCGTCAGCCGCGAGGGTGGGCTAGGGTCTAGCGGGGCGCGTCCGCCGAGGCCGTGGCGTCGGTGATAGGCGCCGCCGCATCACTTTTTCACTCCGCGAATCATCCCGTATTGCATCAAACCCTCTCCGAACGCGCGACGCATGCGCTCGAGGCAGATGATGTCTCGCAACGTCTTGTACCAAATCTTCGGCCTCGAGAATACGGGGAGCGGATCGTAGACGCCCGCCCAGATGGAATGACGCCAACTCACGATGGTTTGCTTGGTCCAATCATCGCTCTGCACTTTGGTCATCGCGCCGGTGTTTTCCGCCAACGAGCAGTAATCCTTGATGGAGATAAAGTACGGATGCGCCCACTCGTCGTACAAAAATTGCAACTTTGACTTTTCCTCCGTTGTGAGCGCCGGCGGCGTGTGTCTCTGACACCACGTCGCGATGACGAGCGTACCTCCGGGTTTCAGCACGCGCACCATTTCTTCCACGTATTGTTTTTTATCCGGCATGTGTTCTCCGCTCTCGCACGCCCACACCATGTCGAAGGAATCGTCTTCGAATTCCATCGCCAACGCGTCCATGACTCTGAATTTGACGTTTGGAATGTTTTGCGCCGCCGCCAGCGCCGTCGCGCGCTCAGCCTGTTTCGCCGACAGCGTGATTCCCGTCACTTCAGAAGCCGATCCCACGCACTTGGACGCTAATCGTCGCGTGGCGCCGCCGATGCCGCACCCGACATCTAATATTTTCATCGGTTTACCTCCGCCGTTGTCCGCCTCAACCCCGCTCCACGCGTACATCTCATCCACGAAATCCTCCTTGGCCTCGATGAAATCTTTCACGCGGTGTCCGAAGAGCGTGCCCGCACCCCGGGCCAAGTCCTCATCCTTGTAATACCCGAGATGAATGTGTTCTCCCCAGTAGTATTCTAAAATTTGTTCCTCCGTCCACGCGTCGTACTCCGACCCCACCGTGTTCTCCCCGGGCACGTACGTGCGACTCGGCGTGTCCAAAATCGACTTGGCCTTGATGACGCCGTACGCCAATGCCAATCCCGCCAACGCCGACGCCAACTGCGTCGCGTAATCAACGTCCCGAGACGTCACCGGTCGCCATCTCGTCGCGCCCGTCGTCTCGGCGCCCACCGTCGCCGACGTCGCGAGATCGCTCGTCCGCCTCGCGCTCGCACCCGAACGTCTCGGCGCTAAATCCTCCATCGCGTTCTTCCTCGCCCCCGTCTCGCTCTCGCTCGCGCTCGTCGTCGTCGAATTCGTCGCCGCGCCCGAAATAGAGATGGAACACCACCGTCTCGTACGCGTCGAGTTCGCCGTCGCGCGCTCGCGGCGTCCACCCACGCGCGCACCGCGCGTCGACGACATCGCACCCGTCTTCACCGTCGCCATCATCGCGCGCGCGTCGATCGCTCTCGCGCGTCGGCCAGTGACGATTGTTGACTTGACGTGTGCCGACACTTCACTTTCGAGCGCGCGTCGATCGAACGACGACCGAGCGAGGCGAGGCGTGGGACGCGCGGTGACGACGACGACGACGACGACGACGACGATGACGCGCGCGATGATGACGACTGGTTCGGCGGTGACGACGGGGGCTGGGGCGCGCGCGAGAGGGGCGCACGCGCGACGATTGGTGAATCGTCGTCACCCGTCGAACGGACGTCGAGCGACGACGACGACGGCGGCGGCGCTCAAGGACGGCGAACGCGTGACGTTACACTACAAAATGACTCTCGCGGACGGTACCGTGATCGACGACACGAGGAGCGAGGCGAGACAGGGGCAGCCGGTGACCATAACCATGGGCGACGGCGCGTTGTTCCCAAAAATTTCCGAGGCGTTGAGCGACATGTCCGAGGGTGAGAAGAAGACGGTCGTTTTGCTCGCCGCTGACGCGTTCGGGGTGAGAGAAGACGCCAAGGTGCAACGTTTTCCTCTGTCCCCGGAGGAGGCGGAGAGCATGAAATCGCAAGTGCAAGTCGGACAACTCGTGCAGCTTCCGGACGGTTCGCGCGCGCTCTGTCTCGCGCTGGACGCCGAGAGTCTGACGCTGGACATGAACCACCCGCTCGCGGGACAGGACTTGACCTTTGAACTCGAACTCGTCGAAGTGAGCGAGGGTTTGAAGATTTTCGGCACGCCCATGGTCCAATTGAAAATGTGAGAGAGAGAAGGGGGCGCGACGAGACGTCGCGTCGCGTCGACGCGCGTCCAGCCGGCTCGGGTGTCGAGTTTCTTTTTGATGTGTTGTTTTGTTCGCTTTGTAATCGATGTTGACAGAGATCGTGGCGCATTTCACGCATTTCGTATCATCCGCGTCGCGTTGCGCGGCGTCTCGTCGACGCCCCGCGTTCGCGTTGCGCGGCGTCTCGTCGACGCCCCGCGTTCGCGTTGCGCGCCTCCGTCGCGTCACGTCGCGCCTCGCGTCATGTCGTCCACGTTGCGTCGACTCGCGTCGGCCGCGACGCGTCGCGCGCGCTCGAGCGCGTTCGCCCAACCATCACCGTCGTCATCCACTGTCCTCGCGCGTCCGCTCTCCTCCAGCGCGCACCACGCGACGACCGTGCTCTGCGTTCGCAAGGATGGACAAACCGTCGTCATGGCGGACGGGCAGGTGACGATGGGGAGCGAAATCGTGAAACCGAACGTAAAGAAAGTGCGCGTGATTCAACCGGGCGTCGTCGGTGGGTTCGCGGGCGCCACCGCGGACGCGTTCACGCTCTTTGAACGGTTGGAGACGAAATTGGAGGAGCACCCCGGACAGTTGACGCGCGCGTGCGTGGAGCTCGCCAAGGCGTGGCGCACGGATAAGTTTTTGAGAAAACTCGAGGCGACGATGATCGTGGCGGATAAAGATTCGAGTTTTCAAATAACCGGATCGGGAGACGTGTTAGAACCGCACGATGGGGTGATCGGGATAGGAAGCGGCGGGTCGTACGCGTTGGCGGCGGCGAGGGCATTGCTCGACTCGCCGGGCATGTCGGCGTACGACATCGCGAAGAAGGCGATGACGATCGCGGCGGACACGTGCGTGTACACGAATCATAATTTTACGCATCAAATCATCGGGGGAGAGGACGCGACGACGAGCGCGAAGGATGACGGCGAGGCGGAGGGCGAGGCGTCTTCGTCTTCGTCTTCATGACGTCGTAGGACGAAATTGTAAGAAGGATCGATACCGTTTATTATGTTTCTCGCACTGCGGTTTTATTACAACAAATCGAGCGTCGCACGCGCGCATGAGCAATCAATCAATCAATCAATCGGTGAACGAACAGGACTACTCCATGTCGTCGAAGACTTCTAAATCGGCGGGCACCGGCTCGGGCGAACGCGCATTCGCCGCGTCGTCCGTCGGCTCTTCTTTGACGTCGTGCCACACGTCCACCGTGGCGAAGCCATCGTTTACGGCTCCCCCCGGAGACTTGACGGGCGACGGCGCGGCGTGCTCTTCGACGCCGGCGTCACCCGCGTCCAAGCGCGGGCGGACACGTCGTTCGGCGGACGCGTCGTCGACGGCGAGTTGAAAACGCTCGGCGAATACGAACGCGGATGTCTCACCGCGCGCACGCGCGAAACGCACCTCTTTCGGTTCGGGTGGACGTTTTCCCAGCGCTCGCGCTTCGAAGACGTCGCGATAATGCGCCAGCGTCGGGTTGAGCGTCTCCCACGGCATGGGCGCGTTTTCGTCGAGCGCGTGCGCGTCGATGAATGCGCGCGCGGCGTCGAGTCGTTCGTCTCCAGAGTCCACGCGGTCCCGAGGTTTCGGGAGGGAATATTCGTTGTAATCCTCCTTGAACGGGAGCGGCGTGTACAACAGAAAATCACCCGCGTCTGTAAAGTGCGGCGTCAACGCGCCGATGTGAATCGTCGTCGTCGATTCCGTCCACGCGCCGCGCACGAGAAGCGCCAATTTCGCGTCATCCAATGCTCTCGCCAGCGCGCTCAGCGCGGTCGCGTCCGCCTTAGCTCGATCTTTACTGATTCCCGTCGTCTTCGTCGACGGTTGTGGCAACACGAGCGACGGTTCGCCGACGCTCAGCCACAGCGGCGCCTCGTCGAGACGAATCGACCCGATGACTTTTAAACCTTTGTCGAATCGCATCGACAATCGCTGTTCCATCTCCGTGTCGATCGGCACGTGTTGCTTGCCGTATCGAAACGCCTTGACGTGTCGCTCGACTGGGACGAGTTCGCCGTCCAAATCGTTGACGTTTTTATACGCGACGTCGACGAGCGCTCGATGCGATTCATCCGGCCTGTCGGCTAAATCTTCCGAATACTTGTTCAGTTTCACCGGCGGCGCCTCCGTGTTCAGTTTATACAGCCCCACGTTGACGAAGGCGTTAAAACCAAAGGAGAGCGTGCCGCGATACCCGGGTGTCGGACGCACGCGCTTGATTTGTAAATCAATCAACGTCTTGGACGCAGCCTCGACGCCGGAATCGTTGGACGCGTCGTCCGCCGCCAGCGTTTCGCACGCCTCGCGAAGGGCGTCGAAACGCGCGTCCGACTCCACACCGCGCGATGACGCGTGTTCGTCTAACTGTGCACTGACGTCGTCTCCAAGACGCGCCAACTCCCCCGGGTCCAACGCGCCCACTTTTAATCGAATGTTTTGCGCGCGCATGCCGGCGAGAAGCGTCGACGCGAACTCGTCGTCGCTCGGTCTCGGCATCGTCTTCGCCCCGACCCCGTCCGTGATTAACACCACCTCCTTCACACACGCCGCCAATCGTTTCCGAGTCGCCGCCGTAGCGTCCTCGGGCGTGTACGCTCGAATCAACGCGTCGCACGCCACCGCCACCGCCTCGACGACGTCTGCGACGACGCCGTCGCTCGCGCGCGCCTCGATAATGTCCCGCTCGTACGTCTCCCCGGTCTGCGCGTCCGGTGGACTCAGGGAACGCGCGGCGACTATGCCCGCGTACTCGCTTCCATCGCCCCCGTCCTCCATCGCCGCGCTTGCGACGTCGTTTCTCGTGTCTTCGCACCCACACAGCGTCAACGCCGTCGCGTGGAGTTTTTGAGCCGGTGTGCGCAACTGCACCTTGGAACGCACGCACGCGCGCACGGTTCGCGCGACGCACGCGCGGAGCGTCGTGGTCATTGTGCTCATCGTGGTCGTCGTGGTCGTGGACGCGCGCGCGCCGTCGGTCGAGCGTCGCGCGTCGTCGTGCTCTTCATCATCATAATCCGCGCACCCGTCCCGTCGAGCGTCGACCGCGCGCATCGCGCACCTCGCCACCGCGCCGACGTCGAGCACGAACATCGTCGCCGCGTCGCGCGCCGTCATGCCGAACGCGTCGCGAGGCGATCGTCAAGCTCTGAGGACGAATCGATGATGACGGTTGAAAGATGAAACGAAACCGCACTGCGCGACGATGCGACCGACGACGACACGTCGGTGGACGACTACGCCTACGACGACGGATGGACCGCGCGTCCGTCGTCGAGGATGCGCGCGTCGCGCGTCCGCTTTGGATGGGGCGCGCGCGACCGACGACGACGACGAGAACGCGCGCTCGTCGTCCGTCGACGAGGCGAAACGCGCCGTGGTGCGCGCGATCGCGGAATCCAGGCGCGCGGACGGTGCGATGCCGACGACGACGAGCGCACGGACCGTGATGGGGTGCATCGAGCGTTTGGAGACGTTCCCGTCGTCGGCGTCGGCGGGTGGGCGGTGGACGCTTGCGTACAGCGCCAAGGCGTCGAGTTCAAGTTCGTCGTCGCCGATGGCGTCGCTGGGGGTGAGCGATGACGTGATTCAAGACATCACGCGAACGATGTACGGGGTGTTTTTCAAGTTCGCACCGTGGTTGGCGGGATCGGCGGAGACGAACAGGCGCGGCGCGCGAAACGCGCAGACGGTTGACTTGGTCGCCCGCGTCGTGAGAAACGAAGTCGAGCTCGATCTGATGGGTCCGACGACGACGTCTCGGTCCAGTAGATCCTCTCAAAAGAACCACGTGACGGTGTGCATCGGCGTCGACGGGGAGATTAACGCCGAGGATGCGCTCGCTCGAGACGCCGAGGTGACGTTTACGTCGTTCGACGTGCGCGCGCGTTTCGGCGACGTCTCGCCGCCGACGGTGACGCTCCCCCTGCCGAGACCGCGCGGGCGGTTGACGACGACTTTTTGTGACGAGACGATGCGCGTGAGTCGAGGAGGACAGGGTGGTGTGTTCGTCCTCACTCGTCTCCGTGACGGCGACGACGCGATGGCGGCTTCAGAGCGCGCCTCGCCGTCAGACGCGTCGTCATCGGGATGAGCGGCGCGGCGGCGGCGCATCACGCCCCGTTTGTCGCGCGATTGCGCGAAAACCTCGCGCGCGATCCGTACGCGGCGTACGTCACGCTCGCGACGGTTGAGCGCGGACGCGACGGGGCGATCTGTCCTCGAGCCAGAACCGTCGTCTTCGAGGGATTCTTCAGAGACGACGAGGACAGGTTCGGTCTCGCCGTCAAACTCAGCGCCGACTCGAACAAATACGCGAAACGCGCGTCCGACGAAGTCGAACTGTGCTGGTGGTTCTCGTCTTCGCACGTCCAATTCCGGATCCGCGGTCCCATGCGATTCGACGTCTCGGAGGACGGCGCCGCGAGAAACGCCATCTGGCGCGAGCTCGCTCCGGGCGATCGCGCGCAATTCTTTTATCCCGCG
>Ga0181566_10000406_pt1 | contig 33491 bp, 29 predicted proteins | sample 101ome_15_FD_133762 | JGI IMG/M metagenome (GOLD analysis project Ga0181566, IMG submission 133762) | Coastal salt marsh microbial communities from the Groves Creek Marsh, Skidaway Island, Georgia - 101402AT metaG (megahit assembly) | ecosystem: Environmental > Aquatic > Marine > Intertidal...
AAAATTCTACTCAGCTTTATCTGAAGAATCCGATCCTGAAATAAAAAGAAAAATTATTGGAAGGTGCTTTATTGAGGTTTTTGATGATGAGGCAAAGAAACTTAAGGATATTAATTTTTTAGCGCAGGGAACTATATATCCGGATGTAATTGAATCTGCTGGGTCAAAAACCGGAAAAGCTAAGGTAATTAAATCACATCATAATGTTGGTGGACTTCCTGAAGATTTAAATTTCGAATTGGTAGAACCTTTGAGAGAGCTTTTTAAAGATGAGGTAAGGGAAATAGGAGTTGAATTAGGCATCCCTTACGAAATGTTATTCCGGCACCCATTTCCAGGGCCTGGACTTGGTGTGCGAGTTTTAGGTCAAGTAAAAAAAGAATATGCTGATATTTTAAGACTTGCAGATAATATCTTTATGGAGGAGTTGTATAGAGCGGACCTTTATCATCAGGTTAATCAGGCATTCGCTGTCTTTCTTCCTGTCAAATCAGTTGGCGTAACTGGCGATGAAAGACGATATGATTATATTATTTCTCTTAGAGCAGTTGAGACGATTGATTTTATGACAGCTCGTTGGGCAAGACTTCCTTATGATTTTTTAGACACAGTTTCTAATAGGATAATTAATGAAATCAACAGAATCTCAAGAGTTGTTTATGATATATCTGGAAAGCCACCAGCTACTATCGAGTGGGAATAGATCATACCTTTTAAGTGATTGATATTTAATAGTTTGTGAGTTAGGAAGTAGTTATAAAGTTAAACTTTTTTGTTTCTATTACTTGCTTTCTGTCTATAACGTTAGAAAGAAAGTTAGAAACTACAGCAAATATCACAAATAGTGGGGTATCGCATACAAGCGACGAGTAGTCTCTGTTGTTAGTAGGAAGTAAAAAATGGTCGTTGACGACATAAAATCGATAGTTAATGGTATCTTAACGAGTTAGACCTCTATAAAATTAGGTTTTTTTCTTTTAGTGAGCCAAGTGAACTAAGTGAATTCCCCAAAACTTTCCTACAGAGCTGAAATCGATGGCTTGCGAGCAATAGCTGTTGTCAGTGTAATTCTTTATCATGCACAAATAGTGCTTTTTGGTAGGGATTGGTTTGAGGGTGGCTATATCGGCGTAGATATCTTCTTTGTGATTAGCGGATATCTTATAACACGCATAATACTCTCTGAGCTTGAGTCAAAAGGTTCGTTTAGTTTTGTTAACTTCTATGAACGAAGAGCACGACGAATTCTTCCAATGTTATTCGTTGTTATCTTTGTATCAATGCCCTATGCGTGGCAAAAGCTCCTACCATATTCTTTTGTTGAATACGCTGAAAGCATTCTTGCTTCACTATTCTTTGGTTCGAACTTTTTTTTCTATTTTAGTACAACTGAGTATGGTGCTGATAACGCTTTGCTTATGCCATTTCTTCACACGTGGAGCTTGGGTGTTGAGGAGCAGTTCTATTTGGTTTTTCCAATATTAGCGATCGTAGTATTTAAGTTTTTTCGCAAGCACTTCCTAGCCATCCTTGTTGGCTTGTTTTTACTAAGTATTCAATTTTCTGAGTTGATGGAAGTGAGGGATGCTGACTTGAATTTCTATTTGCCTTTCGGTCGTTTTTGGGAGTTGACTATGGGTTCGATGCTTGCCTACAGAGAACTGAATTACAAGCCTTCAAATGAGAGCTTTGCGTCAAAATCGCTTCCGATGCTTGGTCTATATTTGATCGCATACAGTATTCTGTATTTCGATTCGAAAACACCGCATCCTAGTTTCCACACCCTTATTCCAATTGTTGGTGTTGCGTTGATTATAGGATTTGCTTCGAAAGATGAATTAGTTGGTAAGGTATTGGGGAGTAAGCCATTAGTTTGGATTGGGCTGATTAGCTACTCAGCATATTTGTGGCATTTCCCGATTTTTGCGTTTTCTCGTATGGGAAAAGAACCAACAAATGATGATAAGTTAGAATGGATAGTCTTAATAATGATTCTATCTGTTTTATCTTATTTTCTTGTTGAGAAGCCTTTTAGATCTCGTGCTCTGTTTAGCGCCAAAGGTTTTTTCATGATTATGTTTGGAAGTATAGCGCTAGTATCTGCTGCTGCTTCTGTAGTAATTAGTACTAATGGCTTCGTCGACCGTTTTCCAAAAGGTATTGGGTTTGAGAATTATGAGAGAGATTATGCAAAGCTAAGGAAAGAAAGGAAGATTCTCCGGCTTGAGCGAGAAAGTAAAAATCCTAATTTCCGAAATGTCAAAAGTAAAATTCTTGTGGTTGGTAATTCTCACTCAACGGATTTTTACAATGCACTTGTTCAAAATGGTTATGTCAATTCAAAAATGGATGTTTTGAAGGGATCATTACCGCAAATTGCGTGTGCAAATGAGACAATAGAGAGCTACGGTCCGATTAGAGAGAAGTTTTATGGAAGTCAGCGGTGGATTGAATCCTCAACTATCGTAATATCAACAAAATATGAAGAAGAGAGAAGATGTGAAAAAAAGGATCAACGTCAAGTTAAAAGCTCTGACATTGATGGTCTCGCTTGGTTGATCAAGAGAGCAAAGTTAGATGGCAAAAGAGTTGTTGTTTTGGGAAATACTGTAGAGTTTGGAAGGGTAGAAAGAAAATGGGTGGCTGACTACATATATGACTTGCATAAATCCGACGCTGATGTAGCTTTTAAGTCTGCTGATGTGTTTTCAGAAGCTAACCGCATTTTGTGGACTGTACGGACGAAAGCAACAGATAAAAATAAAAAGATAGCTGCTGTCGCAAGCGATTATAAGGTTCCCTACTTTGATAAGGTTCCATTAATTTGTAACGACAAAAATGAAACTTGTGTTGCGTTTACCGAAGACGGTCACAAGATCTTCCAGGATTATGGGCATTGGACTCTTGATGGTGCTAAATTTTTGGGGAAGCGTTTGGCTGAGCAAGGGTTTGATAGCCTAATCAAGTAAATGTTTGGCACCTTTATGATGCTTTTTCACTAACTCATTGATACTATTGAGTTTCAATAGTTCCCTTCGTACGCACAAACGAAGGAAATAGTTAGAAACTTGTTAGAAAGTGGTTTTAAATATAATTTAGATCAATGTCTAATAACAATGCCGCTATTAAGTGGGAATGACGAAGTGAAATCTCAACTAAGTATTAACTGATTACAAAGATCATCCTCAGATTTTTCATAGATAGAGGATTTAGTTATTTTATAAGATATATCTCACTAGTGACAAAATAGTGACCGTTAGGTGTAAGCTAAGAGGTTACGGAAAGAGTACGAAGGGCAAAAGCAACTTGGTGATCTGGATGAAATTAAGCGTGTGTTTGTTTATTTCCAACAGCATATTTATAACGTAAAGGTTCCTTAAAAGTTTTTTAAGCGTCAGCAACCCTTGTAACGAATTACAAGTAAAATCCAATTAACGCAACGATTTATTCAACTTAAGGACGATTGTTTTGCTCCAAACATCACATACGCAAAACCAGATAACGCAAGTTGTTGATTTTATTGATATTTTTTATCAATATAACTACTGAGTGGGAGTAATTTATTGTAAAGAAAAATAAAAATATTCTTGTCACTGGAGGGGCTGGCTACATTGGCTCACAAATGTCTAAAACTCTTTCTGAAAAAGGATATAAGGTAATTATTTTAGATAATTTATCTACAGGCCATAAAGAGGCAGCAAGATTTGGAGAGTTGATAATCGGCGACATAGCTGATTCCCCATTACTAGACAATATTTTTAGTGAATATAAAATCGAGTCTGTGATGCATTTCGCCGCTTCTAGCATTGTTGGGGAATCCGTTCTAAACCCATCAAAGTACTATAATAATAATGTTGTCAAAACTCTTTCAATGCTTAATTCAATGGTTAGAAATAATGTTAATAATGTTATTTTTTCTTCGACAGCTGCAATTTTTGGAGAGCCGAAATATACCCCAATAGATGAAAACCATCCCAAGGAACCTATTAATCCTTATGGTTCATCTAAATTAATAATTGAAAAGATTCTCAAGGATTTTTCTACCAGTTACAACTTAAACTCAATTTCTCTTAGATATTTTAATGCTTGTGGTGCTGATCCTGATTCAGAGATTGGAGAAATGCACGAACCCGAAACTCATCTGATTCCATTGATTCTTCAAGTGGCTTCAGGAAGAAGAGATGCAATAAATATCTTTGGCTCAGATTATGAGACTAAAGATGGAACATGCATTAGAGATTATATTCATATCGTTGATATTTGTGAGGCCCACCTCTTGAGTCTAGAACTTTTACTTAATAATCAAATTGATGGTGCAAATGCATTTAATTTGGGAAATGGTAAAGGTTTTTCAGTCAGAGAGGTGATCGATGCAGCAAAATAAATTGTTAAGGACTTCGACAAACATATCAAAGAAAATATAGCAGTAAGGCGGCAGGGGGATCCTGCAATTTTGATTGCGGATGGTAAAAAAGCGGCCGACATTTTGGGGTGGGATCCACAATATAAAGATATTAAGGATATGATTCTTCATGCCTGGAAATGGGAGTCTAAAGAGTTTTAATTATTAGAAATTCTCATTTAGTTCAATCGATATTTCTCTAAGAAATATTCAGAATAACGTTGCTAACTGATTCCTATCGCTAAACATCTCAGAATAAATTCAAAGATAATTGGGCAGTTATATGTATCAACTTAAACCATATTTTATTTTTGAATAGATATAATTGAAGTCATGTTTTCTTGCTTCAATTTCAACCCAAATTGTTGTGCGGTAGCTATTGCCTATTGGGTGGGAATTGACCTTCGATAATAGTCCTTATCAGATCCAAATTTTTCTAAATTAAACTCAAATGAATATCACAGTCGTTGGATTAGGTTATGTAGGAATGTCATTATCCATTCTTCTATCTCAAAGACACCAAGTCACTGCTCTTGATATTGATGAAGACAGGGTTAAGCTTGTCAATCAAAAGAAGTCACCAATCCAAGATCTAGAAATTGATGATTTTCTCAAGAATAAAGAACTTAATCTCTCGGCCACAGTGGGTATTGAAACAGCATACAAAGATGCCGATTATATAATTGTCGCTACCCCAACTGATTATGACATTGAGACTAACTACTTCAATACCGCCTCAGTAGAGGCGGTGATCCAAGACGTGATTGCCATTAATCCAGAGGCGGTGATGGTGATTAAATCTACCGTGCCAGTGGGTTATACCAACCAAGTAAAAGTCAAATTTAATTGTAATAACATCATCTTCTCACCAGAATTTTTAAGAGAAGGATTGGCGCTATATGACAATCTTTACCCATCGCGTATTATTGTGGGAGAACAATCAGACAGAGCTAGAGTTTTTGCAGATTTATTAGTAGAAGGAGCGATTAAAGAAGATATTGATGTCCTTTTCACTAACTCTACCGAAGCAGAAGCAGTAAAACTCTTTAGTAATACTTATTTAGCCATGAGAGTCTCATATTTTAACGAGCTAGATTCTTATGCAGAAGCACACGAAATAGACACTCGTCAAATTATTGAAGGTGTAGGATTAGATCCTAGAATTGGTTCACACTACAACAACCCATCATTTGGTTATGGCGGATATTGTCTACCAAAAGATACCAAGCAGTTGCGCGCCAACTATCAAGATGTGCCGAATGCGTTGATTGGAGCGATTGTCGATGCTAATTCTATGCGTAAAGATTTTATTGCAGATCAGATTGTTGCTAAAAAACCGAAAGTGGTGGGTGTGCATCGTCTGATTATGAAGTCGGGTTCGGATAATTTTAGAGCCTCATCTATCCAAGGTATTATGAAGCGTATTAAGGCTAAAGGCATTGAAGTAGTGGTGTATGAACCGGTGTTAGTCGAGCAGGGTGAGACTGAGTTTTACCACTCTAAGGTGGTGAATGATTTGGCGCATTTTAAACAAATAAGCGATGTGATTGTGGCTAATCGTATGGCGAGCGAACTTGATGATGTCAAAGATAAAGTTTATACACGCGACTTGTTTAATAATGATTAAGGACAAAATATGAAAGTATTAGTGACTGGATCGGCCGGCTTTATTGGTTCAGCACTCGCCATTCGCTTGTTGGATAGGGGCGATATGGTCGTAGGCATCGATAATCATAATGATTACTACGATCCTAAACTTAAAGAAGCACGTTTAGCACGTCATGAGAATCATCCAAACTATACGCATACTCGCATAAACTTGGAAGATCGTCAGGCAATGGGCGAGTTGTTTGAACGCGAACAATTTGATAGCGTGGTGAACTTAGCGGCCCAAGCCGGCGTACGTTATTCTCTAGAGAACCCGCTGGCCTACATTGATACCAATTTAGTGGGCTTTGGACACATTCTAGAGGGTTGTCGTCATAATAAAGTTAAGCATCTGGTGTACGCCTCTTCGAGTTCGACTTATGGACTAAATACCAAACAACCATTTTCAACCCATGAGTGTGTGAATCATCCTGTTAGTCTATATGCGGCAACTAAAAAAGCCAACGAGTTGATGGCGCATACCTATTCGCATCTGTACAATTTACCAACCACAGGTTTAAGGTTCTTTACTGTTTATGGTCCGTATGATAGACCAGATATGGCGCTTCAGAAGTTCACTCGTGCAATTCTTGTGGGTGAACCAATCACTGTGTTTAACTTCGGCAAACATCGTCGTGACTTTACCTATATTGATGATATTGTAGAGTGTATTATCCGCGTAATGGATCGTCCAGCACCAGTTAATCCTGATTGGGACAGTAACAATCCAGATCCGGCTACTTCGAGCGCACCGTACCGCATTTATAATATTGGCAACAACAACCCAGTTGAGTTGTTGGACTACATTGAAGCTTTAGAGGTCTCATTGGGTATGAGCGCAGAAAAAGAGTTATTACCACTGCAACCTGGTGATGTGCCAGACACATATGCTGATGTGGATGACCTGGTTGAGGAATTTGGCTATAAACCTTCGATGGGTGTGAAACAGGGTATAGATAATTTTGCTAAGTGGTATAGAGAATATTATGATGTTTAGAATTCAACTAATAACTACCTTTATCAAATCCCTGCATAATTAAAGGTAAATAACTTAAAAAAATAAAAAAAATGAATATTCCATGGAAACTTAAGTTTTCAATTTTTAGACTCATTGATTTCTTCAATTTTTCCAATTTGCACCTCTTTATTTCGAAAAATGATACAAAACGTGCAAAAAATTTGTACTTTAAACATGTTTGCACTATGGAAAGCCCGAAAAAGATGTATAAAACGGAATATTGCAACGGAAAACGTTTTTGAAAAACAAAAAAATTTATCGTGACTTTATAAGGGTAGGTTGCTATTAAAATTATTAAAAAAATTCTTTTTTTATTGTCTCCCGCAGAGCGCAAGAGAGCTTATCTTTTGGTGTTTTTAATTACGGTGATGGCTCTGTTTGATATGCTCGGAGTGGCATCGATCATGCCATTCATGGCGGTGCTGGCGAGTCCTGAGCTAGTGCAAACCAATGTTCTCCTCAAAACCGCCTATGCCGCCTCAAGCAACTTCGGCATCGATACCCCCGAGAAGTTCTTATTCGCGCTCGGTATTGTTATATTTGTGTTGTTAATCAGCTCTCTAACCTTTAAGGCTCTAACGACATATATACAGCTGCGTTTTACCCTGATGTGTGAATACAGCATAGGCAAGCGGCTGGTCGAAGGCTATCTGAATCAGCCCTACTGGTGGTTCTTGGGTCGTCACAGCGCTGATTTGGGTAAGACTATTCTCTCAGAAGTGCAAACGATTGTTACCCAGGGCATCGGATCTATCATGAACCTCATCGCTCAAAGCTTAATCACTTTTGCTCTATTGGCGCTGCTTATTATTACAGATCCGAAGCTGGCGCTAATCGTCGGAATAACGCTAGTCGTTGTCTATGGCCTCATTTTTAAGACCGCTAGTGGCATGCTTGTTCGCATGGGTCAGGAGCGTGTAAAGGCTAATCAAGAGCGCTTCACCGTAGTAAGCGAAGCTTTTGGCGCGGTCAAGGAAGTGAAAGTGGGCGGACTAGAAGACGTCTACATAAAACGCTTTGCTAACCCCGCAAAAACTTATGCCCGCCATCAGGCAGGTGTTCAGATCATCGGACAATTGCCGCGTTTTGCACTTGAGGCCATCGCCTTTGGCGGTATGCTGTTAGTCATACTCTATCTCATGTCGCAACATGGTAGTTTCACCAATGCTCTGCCCATCATCGCGCTTTATGCCTTTGCTGGGTATCGCTTAATGCCTGCGCTGCAGCAGATTTATGTATCGCTTACTCAACTGCGTTTTTCCTTTCCAGCGCTGGATACCTTGCACAAAGACCTAATGAGCCTGCAGTCTGCTGCTTCTGAAGCGTATCAGTCAACTATGTCGCTCACTCAAACCATAACGCTCAACAACATCGTCTACCGTTACCCCGATACTGTCGTTCCTGCATTAAAGGGTGTCAGCTTCAGTATCCCTGCAAAAAGCACAGTTGGACTGGTAGGTGCTACTGGCAGTGGGAAGACCACCATGGTGGATCTAATCCTTGGCCTGCTCGATGTCCAAGAAGGTACGCTCAATATTGACGGTAAGCCTCTCACTGAAAAAAACAAACGTGCTTGGCAGCGTGCAATTGGCTATGTCCCGCAGCAGATCTATCTGGCCGATGACACCATCGCCGCCAATATCGCTTTTGGCATCGAATCAGATCAGATTGACCAGATTGCCGTTGAACGTGCGGCCAAAATTGCTAACTTGCATGAGTTCGTCACCAACAATCTACCGCAAAAATACGCCACCATCGTCGGCGAACGCGGCATTCGCCTCTCTGGTGGCCAACGTCAGCGTATTGGTATTGCTAGAGCGCTCTATCACCATCCACAAGTGTTAATTCTGGATGAAGCCACCAGTGCGCTAGATAATCTTACCGAACAAGCGGTAATGGAAGCTGTGCACAACCTTAATCATGAAATCACCATTATTATCATTGCGCATCGCCTAAGTACCATTCAGGACTGCGACACAATCTTCCTTTTAGACAAAGGGGAGCTGAAAGTTCAAGGTCGATATGAAGAACTTAAGCAAGTGAGCAAGCGCTTTAAGGCGTTGGCTGCTTTTCATTAACTCACTGGAACAAGATATGCTTACTAACTCATCTATCCTAATCACCGGCGGCACAGGTTCTTTCGGTAATGCCTTTATCCCCATGACATTAAATAAATACAACCCCAAGCGATTGGTGATCCTTTCACGCGATGAGATGAAGCAGTGGGAAATGGCAAAATTATTTAAAGACGATCCGCGCGTGCGTTTTTTTATTGGCGATGTACGCGATAAAGATCGTTTGTACCGCGCTCTGGAAGGCGTAGATTATGTGGTGCATGCAGCGGCAACTAAAATTGTTCCCACTGCTGAATACAACCCCTTTGAATGCATAAAAACAAACATCCATGGTGCCATGAATCTTATCGATGCCTGCATTGACCAAGGCGTGAAGCGAGTGGTGGCGCTATCGACCGATAAGGCCAGCAGTCCAGTGAACCTTTATGGCGCAACTAAGCTCGCGAGCGACAAGCTATTCGTCGCTAGCAACTCTTCCTATGCATCCGGTCATAACACACATTTTGCTGTAGTGCGTTATGGCAACGTCATGGGATCGAGGGGATCGGTGATCCCGTTTTTTATGTCAATTAGGGACAAGGGGTTATTGCCGATTACCGATCCGCGCATGACACGGTTTATGATTTCGCTGGAGCAAGGTGTCGAGTTGGTTTGGCATGCGTTTGATGACATGGTTGGCGGTGAGATTTATGTGAAAAAAATCCCGTCGATGAAAGTTACCGATGTCGCACGAGTGATTGCACCCGAGGCGAAGCATGAGACCGTTGGTATTCGGCCGGGTGAAAAGCTGCATGAGCAAATGATCAGCGCAGAGGATTCGTACTATACTTACGAATATCCCGAGCACTATAAAATTCTTCCACAGATCAACAAATGGGCCGAAGACGAAAAACGCATTAAGGACGGCGTGAAAGTATCGGAGGGTTTTACCTATTCCAGCGATAACAATGTTGAGTGGATGAGTGATGCCGATCTACAAGCCTGGTTGACCACAAACAAGGAAAAGATTGGAAAATTCTAGAGCAATGATTCCCTACGGGCGCCAAGATATTTCGCAAGTCGATATTGATTCAGTAGTTAAGGTGCTGCAATCGGATTTTTTGACGCAAGGTCAGATGGTGCCGTGCTTCGAGGAGACCGTTGCGAATTATTGTGGTTCCAAGCATGCCGTAGCCGTTAATAGCGCCACTAGCGCTTTACATATTGCCTGTCTTGCGATGGGTCTTGGTTCGGGTGATTGGCTCTGGACAACACCAAATACTTTTGTAGCTAGTGCAAACTGTGCGCTCTATTGCGGCGCTCAGGTGGATTTTGTCGATATTGACCCGCGAACCTACAATCTCTGCGCAAATGCGCTGGAAGTCAAGTTACAGAAGGCGAAACTGGAAGGGCGACTGCCAAAAATTGTAATACCAGTGCACTTTGCTGGCCAACCCTGTGATATGCCAGCGATTCATTTGCTGAGTGAAAAGTACGGCTTCAAGATTGTAGAGGATGCCTCGCATGCTATAGGCGCGTCATACAACGACATAAAAATTGGATCATGTGTACACAGTGATATTACCGTTTTCAGCTTTCATCCAGTGAAAATCATCACGACAGGAGAGGGTGGTATAGCCACTACCAACAACCCTAAAATAGCTGAGCGACTCTATCGATTACGTACGCATGGTATTACTAATAGATCTGAACTCATGCGGGCACGTCCAGAAAATGAGATCTGGAACTACCAACAAATCGAATTGGGCTTCAACTACCGCATGACTGATATTCAAGCAGCGCTTGGCGTCAGTCAGATGAGCCGCCTAGACGTATTCATTGAGCGTCGCCGTGAAATTGCTGCTGCATACGATAGAGCATTTGCTAACTTGCCGATAGTAACTCCTTGGCTGCTTAACGAAGTACGTTCGAGCCATCACCTTTATCCCATTCGCATTCGAGAAAGTGACTGCGAAAAAGATCAACGCCAAGTGTATGATTTGCTGCGGCAAAACGGGGTGGCCGCAAACTTGCACTATATTCCAATCTATTTACAACCCTACTATGTAAACCTAGGGTTTAGAAAAGGGCTCTGTCCAGAGTCAGAGAACTTTTTTAGGCAGGCAATTTCCTTGCCTATTTACCCTTCTCTTCATCAAGAGGATCAGGATAGAGTGATTGATATTCTAATTCACAGTTTTTGAAAAATTCCCAAAGTGTCGCTTATAGAACCAATTCTTTATTTGTGGCTTTTGTGGTAGGATTAATTAAATTTAAATAACTATAAATATGCAAAAAAATCTACAAAATAACAACGAAATAAAAAGAAGTTCAAAGATTTGGAATTCTTTCTACCAAACAAGTCAAGGAGTTGATGTTGGGAATTTATACCCTAACGAACCTTTGGTTAGAGTCCTTTCGAAAATTAAAAAAGGTATATTTCTGGGCGCTAATGATTACTTCCAAAACGAAGGGCGTGAGAATGACGAGAGAAAAGAGATAGGAAAGGGAGCAAATGCTCTAGAAATTGGTTTTGGTCATGTGTCTAATTTAATGATGGTTGAAGATAAGGGGTTTTCACCCACAGGCTTGGAGGTCTCTGAAGAAGCTGTTTTGCGCGGTAAGGCACGATTAAAAAATATTGGAAGGGAAAAAATACAACTATCTACATGGGATAGTCGACCAAATTTAGATTTTCCAGATAAGCATTTTAAATTGATCTACGGATTGCAGTGTATTTATTACAACCTAGATATCGCTGACGTAATTGATGAAATCTACAGATGTTTGGATGTAAGTGGTGTTTTTTGCTTTTCTTTTTTCTCTACCAGACATGACTATTATAAGTATAGCAACGTTATAGAAGAAAGGGATTTGTATTGTGTGAGGGAGTGGTCTGATGATCACCCTAGTTATAGAATTAGAGGCGCAAGGTTAGTGGCGCCAAAATCAGAAAAGCATTTAAAAGATATGTTCCATAAATTTTCAGAAGTTAGAGTTTTTACGGAAGAAACTGACTTTTCACCATTATTCTCAAGCATGTGGTATGTCTATGGAAGAAAATAAAAAAATAAACGTGCGCTTAATGTTTTTCTGGTTTCTTTGAAAACGGAAACTGATTTAAATATTTAATCCTTATGCGCAAAAACATTCCTAAAATTTTGTACGATGATTTGTTTTTTTATCCAGTCACCAGTCAGAATATAAAACTTGGTTGGCTCGATTGGATGAATGATAAGAGAGTAGTTGAATTTTTGTCCGCAGAGTCAAAAAGTTATAGCGAGAGAGACTTAAAGGAATATCTTGAACATCATGATTCTCTTGTTTTTTTGGGGTGTTATTGTGCCGCAACTAATATCTATTTTGGTAATTTGCGGATTTATAAGATTTCATCTCAGCTTCTTTCGTTTGGCAGACTGATTGGAAATCCTAGTTTCAGAGGGTGTGGTTATGGTAAGAAATTGACAGAAGTTGCTATTGATTTGTGTTTTAATTGGTTCGGTGGGGACCGCATTTTGGTCGGTAATAATAAAAAGAATATAGCTTCTGCGTTATCTAAGGTTCGTGCTGGGTTTTCTAAGGCTAGTACCCCTCAAATGATAGAATGGGGTTTTGAGCCAAAGGCGGAAGAAGAATACTTCTATTTGGATAGAGATAAATTCGTTCAAGCAGGAATTAATGAGTGACTAATTTAGCTCTGGGTACAGTGCAATTTGGAACTAGTTATGGGGTCTCTAATAAGTCCGGACAAACTCCATTTAATGAAGTAAAAAAAATTCTTGCACTGGCAAAAGAAAATGACATTAATATTTTGGATACTGCAATTGCTTATGGTGACAGCGAGGCTGTCCTTGGTAAAAGCGGCGCTGAAGATTTTAAAATCATTTCCAAACTCCCTGAGGTTCCGGATGATTGTCAAGATATTGCGCATTGGGTTAATAATGAGATTCACAAATCGTTGGAACGACTCGGAGTGAAGAGGTTGTATGGTGTTTTGCTCCATCGCCCGGCTCAACTGCTTGAGCCTATTGGGTTTGCGTTGTACGACGCGTTACAAGGCATCAAAGAGCAAGGCATCTCCCTGAAAATTGGGGTTTCAATATACGAGCCTGTCGAGTTAGATGCGTTATTTGATATTTATTCGCTTGATATTGTTCAGGCGCCGTTGAACATTCTTGATCGCACTTTGGTGGAGTCTGGTTGGGCTAGTCGCTTGCATACTGCTGGTGTCGAGGTGCATGCTCGTTCGGTCTTTCTGCAAGGACTATTACTATTACCGCCTGAAGAGCGCCCAAATAAATTTAACCGATGGAACAATGTGTGGCGTGTGTGGGATGGTTGGTTAGAACAAGAAGGGCTAAGCCCTTTGCAAGCTTGTCTAAGGTATGTCGCACATCTTTCACAGATTGATGCTGTCGTTGTTGGTTCTAATACAGCTGCTCAACTCATCCAGATCATAGAAGCCGTAGAGGGTGAGTTACATACCTTGCCCGAATTCCCAAGACTGAAGGATAAAAGATTGTTTAACCCAGCTAGTTGGTATCAATTATGAATGTCGTCGCTATCGTTCAAGCGCGCATGGGCTCTACTCGTTTGCCAAATAAGGTAATGAAGTCAGTTGGGGGTGTGCCTTTGATTGAATTATTGCTGACCCGCTTGGACAAGTCCATTGAGATCAATCAAATTGTTTTAGCCACATCGACTGATGAGCGAAACAAACCATTGTTAGAACATGTTCAGAAGCTGGGCTATACCTGCGTGCGCGGGAGCGAGAGTGATGTACTCAACCGCTATCTTGTTGCTGCCCGGCAAGCTAAGGCGGATGTTGTTGTGCGAATTACCGGTGACTGCCCGCTGATTGATCCTGCTTTGGTTGATAAGTGCATTGCTAAGTTTAAAGCTGAAGGGGTAGATTACCTAAGTAACACCCAACCTCCAACTTATCCAGACGGTTTGGATATCGAAGTGTTCTCCATTAAGGCGTTGGAGCAGGCAGGTCGTGAAACTCTTGATCCGTTCGACCTGGAACATGTGACTCCGTATTTGCGCAAATCGGGCTTGTATAAAACCAGCGCTATGAAGCATAACGAGGATCTTTCGTACTTGCGATGGACAGTGGATGAGCTTGCTGACTTTGAAGTTGTTCATAATGTTTTTGCGCATTTTGCCCCCAGAATCCATTTTTCTTGGGATGAAGTTTTGGAATTGCAACGTAGCCAGCCAGAACTTTTTGCAGCTAACCACAAAATCACTCGAAATGAAGGAGCAGTTATGGGAACTGGTCAAAAACTCTGGAAGCGAGCCAAGTTATTTATTCCTGGCGGCAATATGCTTCTTTCCAAGCGTGCCGAAATGTTCCTGCCTGACAAGTGGCCGGCATACTTTAGTAAGGCTAAAGGTTGCCGAGTGTGGGATTTAGATGGCAATGAATACATCGATATGTCGATCATGGGTATAGGCACCAATACTTTAGGTTATGGTCACCCCGAGGTGGATGAGGTTGTCATGAGGACGGTTCAGGCAGGGAATATGTCCACACTAAATTGCCCAGAAGAAGTTTATCTTGCAGAGAAATTAATTGAGTTGCACCCATGGGCTGATATGGCTCGTTTTGCTCGCTCGGGTGGTGAAGCCAATGCAATTGCGATTCGTATTGCCCGTGCTGCATCTGGTAGAGACAAGGTCGCGATTTGCGGCTATCATGGTTGGCACGATTGGTATTTGTCGGCAAATTTGGGCAGTGATGAGAATTTGACCGACCACTTATTGCCAGGCCTTGATCCAAAGGGAGTCCCGCAAAACTTGCGAGACACTGTGTTTCCTTTCAGTTATAACAATTTCGCTGAGTTGGAAAATCTTGTCAATTCGCATGATATTGGCGTAATCAAGATGGAAGTGATGAGGAATATGGAACCTGAAAACAACTTCCTTCAAAAGGTGCGTAAACTTGCTACCGATCGCGGCATCGTATTGATTTTTGACGAATGCACTTCGGGTTTCCGTGAAACCTTTGGAGGTTTACATAAAAAGTATGGCGTTGAACCAGATATGGCAATGTTTGGTAAGGCATTAGGTAATGGCTATGCCATCACTGCAACGATTGGTCGAAAAGAAGTGATGGAAGCAGCGCAATCGACCTTTATCAGCAGCACTTTCTGGACCGAACGCATTGGACCGTCTGCGGCCTTGAAAACCTTGGAAGTAATGGAGCGTGAAAAATCATGGGAAAGGATCACCAAGACAGGTCTAGAGGTTTGTCAGGGTTGGCAGAATCTTGCTACGAAGCATGGACTGGAGCTTGATCATTGGGGCCTGCCAGCGCTCACAGGCTTTACGATTAAGAGTGAAAATTCCTTAGTGTATAAAACACTTATCACTCAAGAAATGTTAAAGAAAGGATACCTTGTTGGAAATAGTGTTTACGTTTGCACAGAACATTCACAAGAAATATTAAATGGGTATTTTGATGCGCTTGATCCAATTTTCGGTTTGGTTCATGAGTGTGAGTTAGGTCGAGACGTAATGTCACTTTTGGATGGTCCAATATGTCACGCTGGATTTAAGCGGCTTAATTGAGGTTGATGTGTCTGAGGCAGTTAAGATAAATGGGAAGGCTATGGATTCGGTCTTTCTCCCTATATCGTTGCTGAGATGTCGGGTAACCATAATCATGATATCAATCTAGCGTTCAAGATAATAGAAGCAGCAAAACTAGCTGAAGCAGATGCTGTAAAGCTTCAAACTTATCCTGCAAGTAAAATTAGAATCAAGGTTTTTTCCTCTCCCTTTGATGCAACCGTAGTAGATTTTCTTGAGGAGATTGATGGTCCACGCAGATGTAAAAGTTAACCCTTGTTTTGATGCTCAAGTATCGATATTAAACTCGAATTTACTGGAACAAGGTTTGGGTTAAATTCAGATGCTTTTTTGATCAAAAGGTAATTCAATGACAACTATTAATAAAATTGTTTTTATTTCTGAGGTTTCTGGACGGGACATTATAGGAAGATGTTATATCTCACAGTTACTAGCGGAGCGATACGGAGTCGATTGTTATCTTTTAGAACAAGAAATGGCGAGAAATTTACCGTATACATTTTGGAAGAGTACCATAATTATTGATAAAGCGGCTTCAAAAAATAGAGGTAGAGAAAAATTTTATAAAAAAATAAAGAAAAATAAAAACGTAATAATTATGGTGGAAGATGAGGAGCAACAAAGTATCTTAACTAATAGAAACACCTTTGTTTCATTTAGAATTTCGAATGAAACATTAAAAAAGATAGATAGATACTTATGCTGGAATTCAAAAATATTAATGACTATTAAGGCCAATTTTTCTAACTTCTCAGATTTATTCTATTTGTCGGGATCTTCGCGATATACATTTTACAAAGAACACTCATGGGAATTAGAAAAAAAATCATATATTCTATTGAATTCAAATTTCTCACTTTTATCTAACTATGAAAGCGTAGAAAAATATTTAGATTTTAGATCTAGTCTATCCAATATCACGCTTGACCATGTCCAGATTGAGGGATACAAAAAATCATGGCAGGAAACGGTCTATCGGTTTAGAAAATTTATTTTCATCGCTAGGGAGTTAACTAGAAAAAAGTATCCCATACTGATTAGACTTCATCCAAGCGAAAAAATTAAAAATTTTAAAAAAGTATTAAAACAAGAGAATGCAATGGATTTATGCAGGTATATATCCATTTCAGATGAATTGCTACCTGAGCAGTTAAAGTACGCACACTTGTTACTACACTTTGGTTGTAGTAGTGCTTATGAGGCCAATCTAATGGGTATACCGGAAATAAATTTGCTCAATAGGGATCTAGATTATGAATACCTAGAAAAAATAATTGATGAAAAATCCGAGCCTGATGAAAGTTTAAGTAATACAAATGATTATTTATATAATGATGGCGATTTACTAAACTCTAATGTATATGTATCTAATTTTGAAGGTTATGATTTTAAACATGCAAAAACATTTAACATAAATACGCGTATAAGTTTTGTACTAGCCGAAGTTATAGCAAATTTGAAGATGTATTTTAACATTGTGTACATGTTTGTGTTTTCAAGTGGGTCAAGACCCAAAACAAGAAGAGATAAATACAAATTGGGTCACTTGGAAAAGTATATATACAAATATAATGTTAGAGATATTAAGTTGATAAGGCGGGGTAGTGTTTTATATGTTAAAAAATAAAAAACTTTTTCTTCGCCCAAGTCAATATTTCTTATTTATTTTTTATATTTCAATAAGGTGCTATTTTATATGAGCGCTCGCACTAGGCTTTTTAAGGCGGAAGGTAGGGAGTATTTTTATATACAAGACGGTAGGATGAATTTAGTTTCTACTAATGACTCTATTTGGATTTTTGGCGATATTTCTAAATATTATGATGGCCACTCCTTAATAACTAACAAAGAGGTTGTACTCAAGACTATATTTGATAATCCAAAGAATGTTAGGTATTTACTAGGGCAAGCTTTTGTTGTTACCAATAACGACGGCGTCGAGATTATTACCTCCGCATCATCACCATTGATCTACGTTGATACGAAAGATGATGGATGTTGGGTTTTTTCTCAAGATGAGAGAAGCTTTAATAATAGACCGATACCCCTTAAAGATACTGGATTTACCCATCAAATTCTCCTTAGAAAGGGAGAGGATTCAATTTTTTATGATTCAGTGATTAGTATTCCGCCTTTGAGGATATTAAATATTTATAAGAAGAAGCTGTCTTGGCGTATAAATCTTTCACTATTTGACTCTTCGCATAATATTTGTGAAATAGATGAGGTTTATTCTGAGGTAAAAAAAGTAATTTCAGCTTACACATTAACAGTTGATAGAAAAATTGGTTTGTTATTTAGTGGCGGTGTTGACTCTTTAATAATGTCTTTATTGACAGATAAAACTGACTCATATTTTTATTTTAACTATAACCCACATTATGATCTTGAAATGAAGTTGGCAAGGGAGTTTGCAAAAAAAAATGGACGTAATCTTACTATCATAAATAGAGATTCTTCATTTAATGCTGAAAATTTTATTTCGTATGCTAAGAAAATTTACCCGGCCACAATACCTTATAAAATGAACTTCGGGTGGAAGGATCCTTCGGAAGTTGATCTCATTCTCAGTGGCCAGAATGCTGATACTTTTATTTATGGAGACTCTTTTTCGAACAGCAGTCTGAGGGGGTTGTGTGGTAGAACTTTGTCACGTTTAAAAAGTATTAATAAAAGGTTGTTTTATTTTATCTTCTCAAGGACAATGATTACAGGTGAGAGTGCGAAAATCTTGTTTGCAGATGTCTTCAATAATACGTCTAATGAGCATTTGTCAGTTCGTTTGTCTGACTTAGTTAGGTTATTGATTCGTTATAAATTTTCAAAATTTGACTCAATAAAAAGTCACTCATACCATGATTTTACAAATATTGATGGAATTTCAAGCACTAAAAAACTTTCAATTCTTCAATGGATTAAGATTATTAAAATTATCAAGATATTGCCGAATGTCGTTCAAAATGCGCATCTTGTTTCCTCTTTTACAAATGTTCAGCGTTTATTCCCTTATTCTCAAGCAGCTGCCATAGAAAAGGCATTTTGGTTTAGACCGCCATTTTCAATCATATTAAACCCGAAATCACCTAGTTATATATTTTGTAAGAAAAATGGTGTGAATTATTTCTCACATGTTGACAAGATTAATAAATGTTTAGACTCGCTGAGTATAAAGGCTCGTATGAGGGACGACTCAAAAATTATATCTGAAGTATATTTGGGTCTAAGTGCAGTTTGTGAAAAGTACAAAATATGTCATTTGCTTTCTGATGCAACATCAACACAGGAGCAATTACAAGAACTCCGACGCATTAATTATTATCTTTTTACTAATGGGTAAGATCAATAGTTTTGATCTAATATAAAAAATTGAAAAAAAGAATAACTATTCTTCATATCTGCACAGAGGAAAAGAAGTCTAAAGGTTTTGGTGGTGGCGTAGGCGGTATAAATAACTATAGCCGACGGTTGCTGGAACTCCAGACTGATTTCTCAAAGTGTTCTCTTAAGTTAAGGTTTTCTTATTTCTCGCATCCGTGGGGCTGGCCTAGGTTTTTGTTTCCCTTTGAATTAATCACGAGATTTTTTGTTGACTTAGTGAGTTTTTTGATTGGTTATATTCGCACAAGACCAGATATTGTACACATACATGGTCAATATTGGCTCTCAATATATAGAGAGGTGTTCTATTCCTTATTTTTAAGAGTTATGGGCGTACCATATATCTATGAAATGCGCGCAGGAGCTGCTTTGATATTTTATAAAAAGTCTTCTTTAAACAAAGGCATGATCCAATATATTGCCAAAGGGGCTCGAGTAAATTTATTGCAATCGCCAAGCCAGGTTACTACATTCAAATCTTTAATCCCCAACGTTCATTTCGGTCTCTCGCCTAATTTCGCTGATAAACAATTAACGAAGTTAGCTCTGTCGGTCCCGCAATTCATTACTAGAGAAAAATTGTGTGTTTATGTAGGTTATGTTTCTCCATATAAAAATGTTCAGTTAATTAAATTATTAGCTGAAAATAATAGAAGTTACCAATTTGTACTTATTGGCCAAATTGATGAGAAAGAGACTATAAGACCCTCTAAAAATTTACACTTAGTTGGACGTCAAGATAGATCATACATTTACAATATTATGATGCGTGCTAGATTTTTTGTTTTTCCATCGGCAATGATAGGTGAGGGAATGTCCAATGCAGTGGTGGAGTCAATTTTTCTAGGTGCGACTCCTATTTTATATAAAGCGGATGTTCTAAAGGAATATTTGCCACCATCACTTTTCTGTGATTCTTGGGAAAATCTAGATTTAGATTGTGTTGACGCAATTTCTGACTCAACTCGCCAGTCCTTTGTTAAAGATTACAGCGCGAATATGCAGCTTGATTTTCTAAAAAATATTTACAATGAATTTGACTATGTCAGATAAACAAGTAATTTTTATACTTGCAATGCCTAAGAGTGCATCATCTACTCTCGTCGAGGCGCTCTCTAAATATCTTCTTTTACCTATTAAAAATAATGAATTTAGGACTCGTTTACGCAGTTATGAGCGAAAAAAGCTTTTAAGCAATATCTTTAATGTATTTGTTTCCCCATTCCCCACTCTTGCACATTGGCATTCTGATGTCGCTTATAGTAAGCAAGCATATGAATATGCATTTGAAAATCTTGCGCCAGGTATCTATAAAATCCATTTACCATACCTTGAGTTGGTAAATCTCCATATTGATAAATATAAATTCATTGTTCAGAGACGTGATCCATCAGATGCCGCATCCGCATACCTTCGTGGTCATGAGTCCAAGGTCTATCCATGGCGGCACCCATCCAATTCTGGGGATCCTAAAACTCTCGACTTAGTGCGAAGTGAGCTTGTTAGTTTTGATAACAGAATGTTGTCTTTGGCTAATAAGTTGTCTTTGCCGATTATAGACTTTAAGAAAAATATCCTTGGATCAAATTTGAGTGAATTATGCAGCTATATTGGCGGAAAGGAAGATTGCACGCGACTAAGATTGGGGAAGTTTAGATACTCTAGGTCAAATCCGTCAAAAAAATTTAAAGAGGGAATATTTTTCGGTAACTTTATGCCCTTAAGACTAATGTATAAATTTTTTGGAATGAGGATTACACGAATCATAATGTTACTATTGAATAAGGCCTAGTTGTGATTCTAGTTAGAAGAATATTTCTTTCTGGGTCTTTGTTTTTTATGTTTGCCGGATCAATATTTCAGTCGATTTCTAGCGCTTATTTTTTACTGAATATTCCTCGAAAGATTGTGGTGCAATATATAGTAGCTTCTCTATTTATATATGCGACGGTTATTTTTTCTGTTGTGACCGTAGGTGTAGGCGATGAGTTTTATATACGAAGTCTAATAGCATCTTTTTCCTTGGCATATTTGTTTTTTTGTGCAATGGGGTTTATTAAGCAGAAAAAATTCATTCCTGAAGATACTTATTTTTATGTAATAGTTTTTTCTGCTTTGACACTTTTGGGCTGGCATTACTTATATCTTGATGCCACTTATTCCAAAAGATTAGGTTTGCTATTTGTTGAATCCCCGAGTGCTGGGGCACATCTTCTTGGTCTGATTTGTGGTGTAAATCTATTTTTGTCTAATTTGTTTATTAATGACCGAACTAAATTTTACATTGCTATTTTTGTGATTAGTTTTCTCGGACTTTTAACTTCAAGCAGGGGATTTATCTTATTTTCTATAATATTTTTATTTACTAATCTAGTAAAAAATCCTCGTCACATAGTTTACTTCATAATTATGGGCTTATTTTTTATAGTTGTTAACTTTTATCTAGAGCAAGATATCTTGTTTAAGAGGTTCTTTTGGGATACTTCCTTCGATCAGCGGTTTATGAGAATTTTTGACGCGTTCAATTATTCTGCCCAGAAGTATTTTACACCAGGGGTTTTGGAGGGGAGGCCGGGTTGGTTTGAAAGCTCGCATTTGTCAATACTGGCTGATTTTGGTATTTTTGGGTTTTCTCTTGTTCTTTTATCTATGTATGGAATGCTCGTTAGAAAAAAATATCTTACTTGTTTAGTAATTTCAACTGCAATGGGTATTTCAGATTTTTTTTATACCCCTTCTGGAATTTTAATCATTTCTTTGATATTTTACTTAGACGATTTTGTTTATCAACATAGTCCCCCTTGATTGTACAAGTGATCTTAACAATTACTGTAAAGACGATTTATTTTTTTGTTGTATTGCATTGTAAAATATTAATTAATAGGACCAATAAAGTAGTAATATGAAATTAGTCATTCTCGCCGGCGGACTTGGCACGCGCCTTGCCGAAGAAACATCCGTAAGACCAAAACCCATGATAGAGATAGGCGGAAAACCTATCCTTTGGCACATCATGAAAATATATTCCAACCATGGGGTAAATGACTTTATCGTTTGCTGTGGCTATAAGGGTTACTTCATTAAAGAATATTTCGCTAATTATTTTCTACATCAATCAGACGTCACATTCAGCATGAAAGATAATTCGATGGAGGTTCATAGGCGCCGCGTAGAACCATGGACTGTCACCCTTGTGGATACAGGTGATAACTCAATGACGGGTGGAAGATTGCGCCGTGTAGCCAGTTATTTGCAAGGTGAAAAATCCTTCTGCATGACATATGGAGATGGTGTGTCAGATGTGAACATCTCGGATCTAATTCAGTTCCATAAAAAACATGGAAAAGATGCCACTCTGACTTCAGCCTATCCCCCTGGTCGATTTGGCGCCCTAAATTTTGATGGTGACCAGATAACAAACTTCAAAGAAAAACCAAAGGGCGATGGCGCAATGATAAATGCTGGTTTCTTTGTTCTTTCGACCAATGTGCTTAGTCGCATCTCAGATGATAATTGTATTTGGGAGCAAGAACCGCTTAAAGGTTTAGCAGTCGATGGACAATTAATGGCTTTTAAACATGACGGATTCTTTCAGCCAATGGATACGCTCAGGGATAAACAATATTTAGAAGGGCTTTGGAACGATAATCGAGCCCCTTGGAAATCATGGAATGATTGATAGAGCCTTCTGGAAAGATCGTAGAGTTTTTATTACTGGGCATACAGGTTTTAAAGGTAGCTGGTTGTGCATGTGGCTTCATGACCTTGGGGCACAGGTTAAAGGCTATTCTCTTGAGCCTCCAACAATTCCAAGCTTATTTAAGGAAGCCAATGTTGATTCATTGGTAGATTCTGAAATTGGCGATATAAGGGATTTTGAGAAACTCACCAAAAGCATCCATGGTTTTCAGCCAGAAATCTTAATACACATGGCTGCCCAACCTCTTGTTCGTTATTCCTACGATGCTCCCATAGAAACTTATGCCGTGAACGTTTTAGGTACCGCGCATGTACTAGAAGCAACCAAAACCTGTAGTTCAATCAAATCAGTGGTTAGTGTTACAACCGATAAATGTCACGAAAATAAAGAATGGGTTTGGGCTTATCGAGAAAATGAGCCCATGGGTGGTCATGACCCCTATAGTAGTTCTAAAGGGTGCGCCGAATTAGTCACTACTAGCTATAGAAAATCTTACTATGAGGAAAGAAATATCGGGCTAGCATCAGCTCGAGCAGGAAACGTTGTTGGGGGTGGTGATTGGGCTCTTGATCGCTTATTGCCCGACATATTGAGAGCCTTTGAAAAGAATCAGCCTGTATTAATCCGCAGTCCTAATGCCATTCGACCGTGGCAGCATGTATTAGAGCCATTAAGTGGTTATTTGATGCTTGCTCAAGCTTTATATCGAGATCCAAAAATTTATGCTGAGGGTTGGAACTTTGGTCCTAATGAGGATGACGCAAAACCTGTGAGTTGGATTCTTGATCAAATGGTCGGCTCTTGGCCTGGTTCTTGCTGGAAGCTGGACCAATCCACAGAAAATCTCCATGAAGCAAACTATCTAAAACTCGACATCTCGAAGGCAAAATTGAAATTACATTGGAGTCCTATCTGGTCATTAAGTGAAACGCTATTGCACATTGTGAGCTGGCATAAAAATTGGCTCTCTGGTGCAGATATGCAAAAAAAATCACTAGATGAAATATCAAAATATATGCAGTCCATGGATGAAATAAAAAAATGAATAAGTTAGAGCGGCTTAAAAGTCAAATCTTGCAGTTAGTGAAGGAATATTCTTCAGAAAAATATATCCCCGTGCCATTTGTTCCTGGGGAGAGTGTTGTCCCGCCCTCTGGAAAGGTAATAGGTGAAAGAGAACTCCAATTAATGGTCGAGGCATCACTCGATGGATGGCTAACTACCGGCCGATTTAATGAGGAATTTGAAAAGAAATTAGCTGATTTCATTGGTGTCAAATATCTGTTAACCCTTAATTCTGGCTCTTCAGCTAACCTTATTGCCTTTAGTACGCTCACATCCCATAAACTAGGTGATCGGGCAATTAAAAAGGGTGATGAAGTTATTGGCGTTGCTGCAGGTTTCCCTACCACGGTCAATCCTATCGTTCAGTTCGGTGCAGTCCCTGTATTTGTTGATGTAGATATGAAAACTCATAACATCAACGCAGACCTGGTGGAGGCTGCTATCACGCCAAAAACTAAAGCCATTATGTTAGCTCATACACTAGGAAACCCATTCAACCTAAAAAAAATTAAAAGTTTGTGTGACAAGTATAACCTTTGGCTAGTTGAAGATTGTTGTGATGCATTGGGTGCAAAGTACAACAATCAACACGTTGGTACTTTCGGTGATATCGCAACATTAAGTTTTTACCCTGCACACCATATTACGATGGGTGAGGGTGGTGCTGTATTTACAAACAACGGTAAATTAAAAAAGATTGCCGAGAGTTTTAGAGACTGGGGAAGAGATTGTTATTGTAAGCCTGGTGAGGACAATACCTGCAATAACCGGTTTGGTTGGACATGTAAAAAAATAGGTGGCGATCTGCCGGCTGGATATGATCATAAATATACCTACTCTCACCTCGGTTACAATCTGAAAATTACCGATATGCAGGCGGCATGCGGTTTGGCGCAGTTAGAAAGACTGCCTGAATTTATAAATACCAGAAATAATAACTACGCTTATCTAAAAGATAAGATGAAGGCACTTTCTAAGCATCTAGATGTCGCAGAAGCAACTAAAAACTCAACACCTTCTTGGTTTGGGTTTCCAATAACACTCAAATCTGAAGACCCCAGTCTGCGAGTTCAGTTAACCAAGTTTTTAGACCAACAAAAAATTGGAACCCGATTACTTTTCGCAGGTAATTTGATCCGGCAGCCATATTTCCAGAATATAGATTATAGGGCAGCGAGTGATTTAACAAATACCGATGCAACAATGAATAAAACGTTGTGGTTGGGTATTTATCCTGGGTTAAGTAAAGAGCATTTGGATTTTGTTTCAGCATCTTTGTTAAGTTTTTTCGAAAGTCGGTGATTGTATGGATTCAATTTCTTTAGTAAAAAGTATTCGCCTAAATACTTTAAAAATGGTTAATGCGGGAGGCAACTCACATATTGGCTCCGTATTATCTATTAGAGTATGAAATAAAATTAATACAAAAAATCTTATCTGAACAAAAAAGTGACTAGCGCACAAAAAAAAATAGCAATAGTAATCTTTACTTACAATGAGCAAAAAAGGGTAAGCGAAGTTATTGAATCAGCATTACTTCTTTCGCAAAACATTGTTATCCTAGATAACAACTCAACTGATCATACAGCTGAAAAAGTAAAAGATTACAAAACTGCAAAATTTATCCAACATAATTTCAAACATACAGATTTTGAAGACAAAATTCGATTGGCATTAAACGCAGTTAAAAATATTTTTTCAGAAGTAGAGTATGTAATGCACTTGAACTGTAGCGAAAAAATTACTCATCACTTAGCAGACGCTATAGTTAAAGTCGTTGATAAAAATTATTCGGCAATAGCGGTGTACAGAGATGCAAAAACATACGGCTATTCTACCCACCCTTATCATTTACTCTATATGTTCAGAGCGCTTACCAGAAAACATAAAATGTATAGGTTGGTTAGAATTGATGAGTGGTCAGCTAAAAAATGTAAAATTCATGCTGAATGGCAACCAGTTAATAATAACTCTTCCTATTCAATACCATTTTGGAAAGCCAGTCTTGTTTATCAGCGTACTGATGATTTTATTTCGTTTGAAAAGAAGCATATTGAATACGCGTTAAAAGAAGAGGCGGAGAGTGTGGGTATTAAGAATAAGTTGCCATTAACAGTTGCATTCATTAGATGCTTAATTTTCCTTATGTACAATATGCCATATTTGATTGTGTCATTTTCTAGAGTGAGATTTATAACTGTTTTACAGCACTGTAGATATTTAATGCTGGTGGGATTAATTGGATTTAAAAACAAGCAATAATCCTTAGGCTAACTATTGAATTGTTTGAGCGTTATTGATAGTCTTATTTTTTCAATCATTCAGAACATTGACAAAGTTTGTTGTATCTTTTTGAGTTTAATTGTTTTTGTTTAAGTATTTAGTAAATCTACTTTAATCTTATTTTTTTGCATTTCACTATATTTCCATTTGCACCAATAATATAAGCAATATTTCTGTATAAAATTTTTTAATTTAGTAAAAGTGTTGGATATTTATCTATATTTTGTACAAAAAATAAGTTTTCTTTTGTGGGCAGCTAAATTTTTTGCTCATAAAGAAATATAAATTGCAGTTTAAAAATAAATAGTTCTTATTTCCTTAGAGTTAAAAGTTAATAAAAAATCTTAATATTAATTTTTATATAAAAGATTTCATGCCAAAAAAAATCAAAATCTCTATTATTACTGCATCATTCAATTCTGAGGCACATATTCAATCATGTTTGGATTCTATCGCATTTCAGACATATGAAAATATCGAGCATGTCATTATTGATGGCAAAAGCACAGATAAGACGCTAGAAATTATTGACAGACATCCTTTTAAACCTGCAAAAGTTATTAGCGAAAAAGATAAAGGAATATATGATGCCCTTAATAAAGGCATTAAAAATGCTACTGGCGACATTATTGGTTTTCTTCATTCTGATGATATTTTTGAAAATGAATATGTAATTGAAGAATTAGTGAGTGCGTTTGAGGAATCAGATAGTGATTTAGTTTATGGAAATATATTGCATGTTCACCAAGAAAATACTAAAAAAATATACAGAACTTGGAACTCTTTACCTTTTAAAAAAGATTTGTTAAAAAAAGGTTGGATGCCGCCACATAATGGTCTCTTTGTAAAAAGGAAAATATTTCTAAAACATGGGACTTATGACATAAATTTTAAAATTTCAGCTGATTATGAATGGATTTTGAGAGTGTTTAGTAAAGATTCAATAGAGGTCTTATACATGGATAAGTTAATTTTAAGACAAAGGATTGGTGGAAAGAGCAATGGATCATTATTAAAAATAATCCAAGTTATGTTTGAAGATTACAAGGCATTGAGATCTAATCAAAATAGAGTGGTGGAATCTGTAAAAATTTTAATTAGAAAAAAACTTTCCAAGTTAGATCAGTTCAACTTATTTTCGAGTAAATGAAGACAACAATAGAATTTATCAATCATGCTTCAGTAATCATAAAAGGTGATAATGTTTCTATCATGACTGACCCATGGTTTAAAGGAGGTGCTTTTAATAATGGATGGAAGTTACTATTTGAAACATCAGAATCAGGTGCTGAAAATATTCTAAATAAGATCACTCATATTTGGATTTCACATGAACATCCAGATCATTTTTCAATTCCATTTTTTAAAAAATTTTCACAACTTATTATCAAAAATAACATCAAGATTCTTTTTCAAGAGACGAGGGATAATCGTGTTGTTAATTTTTTAAGAGCGCAAAAAATTGAAGTTATTGAACTGAAGGATTCTGAAAAATTATTTTTCGATGATGATTTTTCTGTGACTTGTATAAAAGAGGGTTTCTATGACTCACTTCTGTTGGTTGAGAACTATGATGAAAAAATTTTAAATCTAAATGATTGTGAGGTTAGAGACTACAAAAAAGCGAATAAGATTTTTGAACAAACTGGAAAGGTTGATGTTCTTCTTACACAGTTCAGTTATGCTGCATGGAAGGGTGGAAAAGCTAGAAAAAAATGGAGAATTCAAGCGGCAAAAACTCGATTGAATATCATTGATCTGCAAATTAAAGTATTCAAACCTAAGAAAGTCATACCTTTTGCAAGCTTTATTTTTTTTTCAAATAAGGAAAATTTCTATATTAATGATGCAGTCAATAAACCTGTTGATGTTATCAATCGATTCAAAGACTCATTAGCGTAGATTGTCATCATGAAACCCGAAGATATTCTTGGAGGAAACCAGGAAAACCTGTCGAATACAAAGGCAATAGAATTTTGGGATAAGAGGTATCTAGAATCGCAATCTTATGAAAACTTTAAATATCCAACAATTGATAGAGAGACTCTTCTTGAGAATTTTCAAAAGTACTGTAAGCGGATAAGGCAAAAAAATAGTATGACCTTAATCAGGTTATTCAGAACAATCAGTCCGATTCCAATTTTTCAGCCTGTTGTGATAAAAATTACCGACTTAAATATTATTCTCAATATCGACTATATCAAAGGGACGATGACTAAAACTAATGGAAAATCAGATCTTTCAATGCCATCTGAGTCTTTGAATTTTCTATTCTCGAATAGTTTTGGATTTGACACTCTAACGGTCAATGGATGCTTTGATGAAGAAAAAGAAGGCGGCTTTTCAAAAGCCGCCAAAACACTTGCAATTGAAAATCTGAACAATATAGGTATTTATGTAAATTTGAGTATCTTTTTCAATATGTCAGTTATCTTTATGTTTATTCATCGTTTGAAAAAAGTTGAAGATAGTTTATCGCAACGCTAAGTTATCAATTAAATCTCTCTTGCTAAGATCTTAAATTTCTTGTTACGCTGGAATATGATTTACAACCACCCCTTTACATTATTCTGAAGCGAAATTCCTCGCTCCAGAAGATCAAATGCTACCCCACTTTGTCGGATTAAGAAGTTGGTTGGTGAATTTGCAAAGGTGACAAAAGAAACCAATGGTTTTTGTTCTGATAAGAGGCATTATCGGATTGTTTGACTAAGTAATCATCTCCGCCTTTATCCTCACCCTCTGCTGATGCCTTAGAAAGTTAATGAGAACAATCGCTGACTGATCAGCGTCATACTTCTCAAATACCCCAGTGAAATCTTTAAAAGGCCCTGTTTTAATGAAGACCTCTTCACCTTTTTGATAAAGGTTAGTCTGATCCATTCGATCGTTCATCACATCGACCATTTCTTTCAGTTCATCAATCTTTTCATCGCTTGCATTGGCGAAAGCCATCTCAAAGCGAACGAAATCACTTATCCCTCTTGTGGATCGGATGGACTGGTAGGTATCACCCGATTTGGGTTTGATAAAAATATACCCCGGGAATATCACCTTGTCCTCTCGCTTACCACAGGTGAATCTTGGGAGGAAGTATTCTATCGATTGGTTTTTGAGGTTAATCTCCGCCATCTCTTCCATTCGGAGTTTGGTCTTAACGAGATACCAGATGTCAGTATGAAAATCCATTTGGGTATTATAACCCTATTAATTATCGGGTATCATAATGGCACTTAAATTGATACAAAAATAGCAATATGGCAAGGAAAGAAGCTGAACAAATTGATGATGAGATTGATCTCTTTGAGTTAATTGAATCCCTTTGGAAAGAGAAGGTATTAATTGTTGCGATAACTGTCATTATCACATTTATTGGTATAGGTTATGCTTTGTTAACTCCTTCAACTTATGAGGCTAGAGTTGAAATCTTACCTCCATCTATCTCAGATATTACAGAACTCAATAAATTTGATGTTTTAAAATCTTCACAGACACAGACACAGACACAGACACAGACACAGACACAGACACAGATTTTTACAGAGTTTTTAACCATATTAAATTCGAACCAGCTCCGTAAAATTTTTTTAAAGGAAGAAGGAGTGATGGAATCACTTTCTACTGAAGAGCTGACTCATCTAGAAGCCTTGGCTATACTCGATAAGATGATCCAAGTAGAGACACCAAAAAAAAGCTCAAAGAACGAGTCATCCTTCAAGATACAATTTAATGATGCAGAACTAGCTGCAAAATATGCAAATCAATTGGTTGAGCTAGGTATAGAGCAATATCAAATGAATATATCACTTGCATTTAACTCTGAAAAAGATCAGAAAATCAAGCAACTAAATGACAAAAAAAATAGCTTAATCTCTACTCATGAAGAACGCTTGGATCGAGAAATTACCAAACTTCAAGAGGCCTATCTGATTGCAGAGAAATTAGATATTTTTGAACCTCGAGAATCAAAAGATCAAACTGTAAAGACTGTATCTAGTTCCTCTGTCATAACTGAAGAGTTGCGATATCTATACTCACAAGGAACCAAAGCATTAAATGCGGAGATTGAAACTGTGGAGAAACGTAAGAAGAATCTTAGCATGGTTGGTGGTTTGATTGATATTGAACAACAGTTATCATTTCTTAATACTACATCGTTTGATGCTTCAAAAGTTACACCTATCAACATTGATTTAGCCGCTGAAACTCCAGAACATCGGATTAAGCCAAAGCGCACTTTAATTGTTTTACTATCGGGTGTGATTGGCGGCATTCTAGCGATTATATTCGTGTTGATTCGAAATGCGGTTTACAATCGAAAAGTATAAGCCCGGTCAAATTTTTTTCTATGCTGTTGGACGTTAAAAGAGTCTATCTTATTGCGTTAAATTTAATTACCTGATGTCTATTACTGAAATCAATCAAAATTTTAGAAATTTCTCGTTTCTGGCTTTAGGAGTATTGATGCCGTTTTCAACAGCAGCGATATCCATATTTATGATTCTTCTCATTATCTTGACCCTTTTAGATAATACAACTTATCAAAAGATTTCTCACAATCTAAAAACCCCATTATTCCAATCGTTTGTTATGTTTTTTATATTGCATATGGTTGGGTTTTATTGGCTTGAGGTGGAGTCAATTAATTGGCACAAATCCTGGATGATCTGGTTCATTCCAATACTTGCAGTAGCGGTTGATAAAAATACCGCAAGAAAGGGAGTGTATGCCTTTGTGATTGGGATGATGCTCGCCGAGTTATATGTCTACTACAACATATTTAGTATCTGGGATGAGTACCTGAAGGGTAGGTATGGAGATTTTTTATTACCCATATCTCATATCTCATATAACCCATTTCTGGCAATCTCCATTGGGCTTCTAATGACAACACTACTGGCAGGTCAATATAAGAACCTAAGACTCATAGTCGCCATAATTTTTCTAATGACAATGGTTGCTAACATGTTCATGACAGGGGGTCGTGCAGGGCAAGCGGGTTTTATCTTTATCTGGTTAGTGCTCTCTTTTTACTACCTCAAGAAGAATACACAAAACCTATATGGAATGGTAATTAGTCTCATACTGATCTTGTTGATTGCTTGGAATACAAGTCCAGTTTTTAAGAAAAGAGCCCAGCAAGGGGCGAGTGAATTAACAACCTATCAAATGAAATTAAATGACGCATTAGGACAGATACCCAAAAACTTGGGTTCTATTGGAAAAAGACTTCATTTCAATCAATACTCCTTTGAAATCTTCAAAGAAAAACCACTCTATGGCTACGGCACTGGTTCTTTTGAGAATGAATGGATAGAGCATGCGAAAGATAATAACCATGTCCAAAATATTGTCACCAACCCCCACAGCAATCATATGTTGATATTAGTCCAGTTTGGTCTGTTGGGTTTGGTGGTCTATCTCAACATGTTTTATCAACAAATAAGAGTTGCTATATCCATGCCTAAAGGATATGAGTTTAGAGCTATGGCGATCGTCTTACCTTTATTTTTTATTCTGATCAGTTTCTATGATTCTTATTTATGGGGTCATCATACTCAGGCTCTTTTTGCATACCTTAGTTCGATCTTCTACAGGTTTGATTTAATTCAAAAGTCAGATGGTATTGATATTGAAACATAATACAAACTTAAAACATTAAAATATCAGTTATGAAAAAAGCATTAATCACCGGCATCACCGGACAAGATGGAGCCTATCTTGCCGAGTTTTTATTGGATAAGGGCTACGAGGTTCATGGTATCAAGAGAAGATCCTCTCTTTTTAATACCGATCGTATTGATCACCTGTATCAAGACCCTCATGAGAAAGAGCAGAAGTTTATCCTGCACCATGGTGATCTGACCGATTCCAGTTCACTCATTAGAATAATTCAAGAGATTCAACCCGATGAGATTTATAACCTTGCTGCACAATCACATGTGGCTGTCTCATTTGAGGAGCCTGAGTACACGGCGAACTCCGATGCACTTGGAGCTTTGAGGATTTTAGAGGCAATTCGAATTCTTAAGCTTGAGAAAAAAACCAAGTATTACCAGGCATCTACTTCGGAGCTTTATGGTCAGGTTCAAGAAGTTCCCCAGAATGAGAAAACACCTTTTTATCCAAGAAGCCCATATGCAGTTGCTAAACTCTATGCCTATTGGATTACAGTGAATTATCGAGAAGCTTATGGGATTTATGCCTGTAATGGAATTCTATTTAATCACGAGTCGCCAATCCGTGGCGAGACCTTTGTGACTCGAAAAATTACCAGAGCTCTTGCAAAAATTAAACTCGGACTCCAAGATTGTTTATATCTGGGTAATTTAGATGCCAAACGTGACTGGGGTCATGCGAAGGATTATGTTGAAATGCAGTGGCTAATGCTTCAACAAGACAGTCCTGAGGATTTTGCCATTGCAACTGGTGAGCAGCATAGTGTTAGAGATTTTGTTAACGCTGCTGCTCAAGAGTTAGAGATGGATATCAACTGGTCAGGAAAAGGGGTTAGTGAGATTGGAATTTGGGATGGTCATGAAATCGTTAAGGTAGATAAGCGATATTTTAGACCTACAGAGGTCGAGACGCTCTTGGGGGATTCCACCAAAGCGAAAACCAAATTGGGGTGGTCACCCAAAATCACCTTTAATGAGTTGGTTTCTGAGATGGTCCGGGAAGATTACAATGCTGCCAAAAGAGATCAACTGATCAAAGATCATGGATATGAGATATTAAATTACCATGAGTAAATCGAATAAGATTTATGTTGCTGGTCATCGGGGGATGGTGGGTTCAGCAATTATTCGAGTACTTAAAGATCAAGGTTTTGAGAACATTATTACTCGAACTCATAGTGAACTTGATCTAACCAACCAACAACAAGTCCAAGAATTCTTCTCCCAAGAGAAACCCAATCAGGTTTATTTGGCAGCTGCTAAGGTTGGAGGGATTTTTGCTAATGACACTTTCCCAGCTGATTTTATTTATCAAAACTTAATGATTGAGGCTAATGTCATTCATGCGGCATTTAATAGTGGCGTCAAGAAACTTTTATTTTTGGGGTCTAGTTGTATTTATCCAAAGTTGGCTGATCAGCCCATGAGAGAAGATGCATTACTCAGTGGCTATTTAGAGCCAACGAATGAGCCTTATGCTATTGCAAAAATTGCAGGCATTAAACTTTGTGAGAGTTATAACCGTCAGTATAGCGAGAGTCATGGTGTTGATTATCGATCAGTAATGCCTACCAATCTTTATGGTCCGGGTGATAACTATCATCCTGAGAATTCTCATGTAATTCCGGCACTGATTAGAAGATTCCATGAAGCTAAAATTAATAATGAT
>Ga0181566_10000408_pt1 | contig 33345 bp, 27 predicted proteins | sample 101ome_15_FD_133762 | JGI IMG/M metagenome (GOLD analysis project Ga0181566, IMG submission 133762) | Coastal salt marsh microbial communities from the Groves Creek Marsh, Skidaway Island, Georgia - 101402AT metaG (megahit assembly) | ecosystem: Environmental > Aquatic > Marine > Intertidal...
CCGGTGTCGCCATTGACTCGATGCACGGCAGCAACTCTGATGTAGACATCCGAGTTGCTGCCGTGCATCGAGTCAATGGCGACACCGGTCTGTGCAGACGGGTTGGTCACCGTGATGTTGGACAGTGTCACGTCTTGGAGGTCAACATCGATGAAGTTCACGTAGGAGTTCTCCACCGTCAGGTTCTCTGCGTGCAGAGCACCGGCCGTGGAACCTGGGAAGTTCACGATGGTACCAGCCCAAGACTTTCCATCCTTGTTACAGTTCTTGATGTCACCTTCAATCAGCGTAGCAACCGTATTTTCGGGGAAGTTGAAACAGGCTTCATCCACACCGTCGATACTGAAGTCCGACATGGACAGGACCGTTCCTTGACCACTTCCGTGGGTGAAGACCGAACCGACATTGGTGAAGGTCACATCACTCATCGTGTAGTTACCCGTGTTACAGTCAGCCGTTGAACTACCACAGGACGGACCTGAGTTGTCGTGTCGGCTTCCGGAGCGGAAGACTGCATCACTGGTGTTGTTGAAGTTCACGAAGCTGAACTGGTGTCGGTCATCGGTACCGCCAGCCGACGTACAGTCGTCGGTGAAGGCCATTCCGAGCCACTCGCCACCGTTCAATCCGGAGAAGTTGATGTTGTGGGTTGAGTTACCCAAAGCAGTCATCTTCGTACACGAACCGTCGAAGGAGATACCCTTGCCTGCAGCGACAAAGATCTCAACACCGGGCTTGATGGTCAAGTCGGAGGAGACCACGAGGTACTTGTTGGTCGGGTTAATGCGGATTGGGCTGTCAGTCAAGTCCCAGACTGGGTCTTGCGTGATGTCAGCGGTAACGTCCGTACCCTTTCCTTCATATGGCATGACACGGTAATACACCGAACAGTCTTGGTTGGAGTTCACGAAACAGTAGTAGTTGTTGTAACCTGTCCAGAACGGAGCGATGGTACCAGCACGAGCGAGGCTGCTTCCCTTGTATGGGAGGGCCGGCTGGTGGTAGGTCCACAAGTTGCGCTCAACGTTGGTGTTGCCGTTGTCGATGAAGTACATCGAACCACCGCGTCCGAGTTGAACACGGTCGTTGCTGTCGTCACCGTCGTAGGTGGTACCGAAGTACTCAAACTCGAAACCTGCTGGGAGGTCGATGTTGGCGTTACACTTGTTCTTGTATGTGTTCCAGTAGTAGGACGAGATACAGTAGTAGAGGTAAGGTCGGCCGTTCGAGGTACCGGACATGGCCGTCTGGGCGTTGGTCACTTCTGTGAGGCCCTTGTCGAAGGACTCCCATGCGTGGTCGGTAGAACTGGTCGAGATACGGAAGTTCGAGGTCGTTGGCACGTGACCTGGGTTGGTGTTCCACGAGGTCGCTGCCGAGTGTGCAATGCTCGCACCCTTGTTTCGGGTTTGGTCCATGTAGCCGATCGACCAAGAGTTGTAGGTCGTACGACAGTTGGAGTCGTACTTGAACTCAATCTCGTTGGTCACGTCATAGAACAAAGCCTGAACGGTACAGAGTTGTCCGTAGGTGTAGTACGACAAGTCTCGCCACTCCACGACGAAGACCTTGTTGGGGTCCCCGCGCTCAAAGGAGTAGGTCGAAGACGTGTTCACGTTGATACCGGAACTGACCGTCGAGGTGTCTCGTGCGGTGAAGTAGTACTCCACGGTGTCGTTCACTTCCAGGTCTTCGATGTCAGCGGACCAGGTACAAGCGCCGAGACTGCACTGAGCACGGGTCTTGCCGGACTCTTGCGTCATGGCGGAGGAGACCCAGCTACCTGCCGAACCGCCGTCGGGGGTGATTCGGTGATAGAGGGTTGGTCCAACACCAGCAGAACTGCTGACGTTCAATCCTGAAGCAGGGTCGCCAGCATCGAGGATGGTGACTGAGACCACACGCTTCTTGGAGTGGGAATCCTGCATAGCGGAATGCGTGAATTCAGGCTTGAAGGTGTCGGGTGTTGGTGCAACGTTACCGACCTTGTAGGTGATTTCGCCTGTGGAGGCTTGTCGACCGTAGTAACCGGTTCCGAGGGCGAATCCACTCCATCGGTAGGAGGAAGTGGAACCGTAGACCATGTAGTAGGCCGAGGTACATCGCTCGTTGGAGGACGGTGCTCGGTAGAAGTAGTACCATCCGTTGGTGGTTACACACATTCGGTCAGCCACGTTCGAGGATCCAGTGGAGTTGAACTTGAACGTACCAAAGTCGCCCGTGATGTCGCCTGGGATGGCGAATCGGTAGGCTTGAGTGTATCCGTAAGACAACGACGAGGTAGCCTTTGCACCACCGGTCAGAGCGGTGTCGATTCCAGTGGTCGTGTCGATACCGACGGTAGCCCAAGCGTTCTTGGCGCTGTTGTATACGAAGATGATGTTCATGCCTGGGCCGTCCTTGGCGCCGACTTGCAGGTATCCATCACCGTTGTTGTTCCACAAATTCTGGTTGAATTTGTTGGTCACACCGGAGCTGGAGTACACACCGTATGTTCCTCGGCTTGGGTTCGTGCTTCCACGAGCGATCCAGTTACCGTAGAAGGTGCTGGTGCTGGTGTAGAAACAGGAGGACCCGCCCGTGCCACAGCCTGACGTGTCAAATTCAAAGAAGTACTCGTCAGAGTGGCTGTAATACGTAAGTTGGCGGTCAAAGAAGCCCTGAGGGTTGAAGTAACTGCCAGCGTGGACGTCGGTGGTCAACACGGTCATCTTCTTGTGAGAAGTTGGTGCGTTGGCTGGGTCGACGATCTCAAACTCGTAAGGCGTTGGTGCCGTTTGGCTGCCGGTGAGAGCAGGTTCGTAACCGACGTTCGGGCCGTTACTTCCCTGATTGAGGTCTTGGTACTTCCAGTAGTACTCAAGACTGTCACCGTAGCTCAAGTCAGGCGTTCGGGCCTTGAACCTACAATCGGTGGATGTGCTGCTGCACGTGCCGATCGAGACGAGTTCACCTGCGTCGAATTGGTTGTTGGAACCCAATCCGTAGGTGGTGCTGCTCCATGAGGTTCCACCGTCGGTTGAATAGAACAACTTCGGTGCTCCGCTGGAGGTCGTGTCGATACCCGACATGTCTGTCAACTTGATGAAGAGTGTTCGCTCACCTTCAATATAGGAATCAATGCCCGTGTAAGGCACAAAGTCAGGCGTTGGTGCATCTGCGTCTGTACCACCAGAGTAGGTGATCAGCAGATGGGAGTTGCGGCTTCCGCTTGAGTAAGCGTAGGTGTAGTAGTAAGCACTGCTGTTGAAGCGCTCCGAGATACCGATGTTACCTGCACCGTTGGTGACTGCTGTTGAGATGTGAGACACACCACCAGAAGTAGCAGCACAAGCGGTAGAGGAACTACAGAACGTCACGGTCTTCCATCCCGTACCCATGGTACTGACGGTTCCTGCTTGCGGAGAGTTACCACCGGAAGCGATTAGACTTCGTGCGGCGGTACCACCGTAATTACGAACCATGTAGGAGTTGGAAATTGGACTTCCGTTACAAGAACGAACGTTGATGTTGTGGTTGTAGCGGTTGTCAAGACCACAGCCTTCTAGAACCACGACGGAGGCGGTGCGGGACCAGCCGGATGCGTAGTTCATGTATTTCTTCCACTCGATCTTGTCGATGGTTGCACCGGAGGGCAACTGCGTGTTGGAGGAGAAGGAGTACTTGTGCCATGGCATGTAGCGGAATTGGCTGTAGTAGCGGTAGTGGTATCGGTAGGAACTGGTGTAACAGTAGCCGTAGTAGATGTAACAGTAACCACCAGAGGCCGAGTTGACACGAATGGACGGGTCAAGAGCCAGAGGGAAGACACGGTCTTCGCTCATTAGCCACTCTGCATCAACGACCGTAATCAGGATGATTTGGGGGCCGTAGACCTGGACGAAGAAGGTCCCTGTGTAGGGCTCGTTTGCCTCTGGCTCAATGATGAGAGGTGCGGGAATCTCAGCGAGGAGTTCACCGGTTTCGACATGACGGATTTGGAGATCTTCTTGCGTGGAGAAGAGTTCCTCGCCCAGCATGGTTTCGCCCGAGAACAGGGCGTAGCCAGCAGGCATGCGCATGCCTTCGCTGATACCAAACCACTTGGCGTTTGGTGGGAGCACAGGAGCCTCACGGATGACGAGGTTCTGCTTGACTTCGTTGGCCTCAACGGTGTAGTCAAGGTCGAAGCCCTCAGCGATTGGGTAACGAATAACGTTTCCACCGACTTCAACGCCGTTGACGGCAGGAGGTGCGATGAACGGCTCAGGTGCTGAACCCGTTTCGTCAAGGGTGACGATCATGGGGTTAAGCCCGGAGACGATTGGGTCCACGAACTGGTTGACCTGCACGGACATTCCGTTGGCAACTTCAGGAGCAAAGGTGGTCGTGAAGGTGTTCTTCGTGACGCCCCAGCCCTCTGGGTAAGCCTGAATGTTCAGGTCGATGTTCTCCCACGTCGAATCAGCAGAGAGGTAATGCAGCGGCTCGCTGCTGACCATCTGCGTGATGGTGCCATCCTCGTTGAGGTAGGCTTTCGTGGTTTGGTCTCGCATCCCTTGAAGTTCAAGCGATGGGTCGTATTCATAGTCTGCTTCAGCGATCTTTTCGGGGAGCTTGAAGTAATCATCAGCTCCGACTGAGCCTGCTTCCACAAACTCAGCGTTTTCACTTTCGTTGTTGTCAACGTAGCCGCTCATTGGCATGAGCACCATCAACGCGCACAACAACAGTGCAACCCCGATACCGCCGAAGACGGTTTTCTTCTGGTTTTTCTTGTTTTCCAACATAGTCATTCACCCCATACGGACTGTATGCACTGCATCCCACGACTTACACCATTTATATTGATTGGGGTGCAATCTGTTTGAAAAATCCAGCATGACCCGCATGGCGAGAGAGCATAATTGAAGCGCTCGAAAACCAGTCTGTTGTGAACATCTCTTTTTTTTCGGCAAAAAATATCAGTGCTTTTGCATGCCCTCAACACGCATTTTTACGTCGTTAGACGCCCTCACGCAAGGCCTAACGTATGGCGAATAACCAAAAGAACAAACTCCGGTTCGAACAACTCCTTGCCGCCGTTGGTCGCATCATAACCCCATGACGCGAACTCTTTCGTGACAAGTTCACAGTGGGTTTTCGTATGTCAAGAAATACATTCCAGGATCGACGAACAGTCACCAAGAGTTACAAGTCCGTATCCATCACCGGCCTCAGTTGAATGAATCGGAACGGTGTTGAGGAAGAGAGAAAAGGCCGGAAGGGCCGCCTTAGCGACCCCTCCAGCGTTGTACACCCCAGTGGGGTGGAGGTTGGCTGTTCAAGAGTCGGGATCAGTAATCCCAGTCCTTGCCCTCGCCGCCTTCGCCATCGCCTCGGGAGAGGATGAAGGCGCCGACAACGAATGCCAGAACAACAACACCAGCAATCATGCCCCATGCGTACATCGGGATGCCTGCGCTTGCGCCATCGCCGCTGTCGTCACCGATGGTGCCGTTACCGTCGTTAGCGTTGGAGTTGTCAACCGTTCGAATGTCCTGTGCTTCGTTCATGGAAGCTGCTGCGTCCATGTTTGTCTTGTCGTCCATACCGACGACGGTGAAGTAGTAGAACTGGTCCGTGCGGATGCTCTCTGGCATGTTGATGGTCGTGCTGACTTCAGCACCGCCCAGAGCAACACCGTCTGGACACGGCGTTGGCATGTTGGCTGCGTCAAAGTCCTCAGACATCCAACACACGTGCCACATGGCAACATCGCTGGTGTCACCTGCGACATCCCACTTCAAGTCCCAACTCGTACCGTCAGCGCCGACCTCAATCTGGAGGTTGCTGATGGTGTAGTCACCGTCGACTCGCTTGTCAGCGACAACGGCAGCCAGTCCTGGAGTGGAACAGCCTTCTTCGTTGCAGACAGCCACGGTCACGTGGTAGGTTTCGCCGTGGGTGGTTTGGGAGCCGCTGTAGGTGAACGTGCGGTCCTCATCGGCAACTGCTTGCATGTAACCGTCCTCACAGTCAGCGTCGGCCTCACAGATGTGGACCATGATGCTGTCGGACGAGAGCAGCGTACCGGTGATGTCCCAAGCAAGAGCAATGGCACCGCCCTGAGTGGCGGTGGCACTGAATCCGCTGACGGATGCATCGGGGATGCTGGCTTGAGCAAGTTCACCGCCCATCAGCACCAAGACACCCGCTGGCACAACAGGGCTGTTGGCAGGGATATCGTAGGTGAAGACCTCGGTGGTTGCATCTTCGCCTTCTTCTGCCGTGTCGGAGAAGAGGATCCACTTGCCCGAGCCGTCGATGTACCACAACGAGGTGGCTTCAAGGCTGGTGTCAACGATGACCGAGAGTTCTTGGTCGAGGATGTCGTTGGCTGGGAAGGTGGTGCTTGGCGCATAGTCCACCGCAGCCACGGCAGCGTATGTGCCCGAGAAGCCTTCGAGTTGAACCGAATCGTACGAGGTGATGTCAGCATCGGTGAAGTCGCCGATGGTGAAGTTGCTCAGAGCGAAGTACTGGAGCGGGTACTCAATGGAGATACCAGAGTCGCTGGTTGCGGTGGCAACTGCGTCGTTCCAAACAGCGAGGTCAATCTCTTGAGAGACCAGCCCGTTATGTGCATCGTTAACCACAGCGGTCACGATGAGGTTGCCAACAAACTCGGTGGCAACGGGCGTTTCGCAGGTTGAGCCACCGTCAGCCAAGGTTCGGGTACCGCAACCAAGCAGTTCGCCACCTTGGTAGTTGAACGAGAACTCCAATCCGTCACCGGACGGGTCGTCCACGTCGAAGGCTGCAACCGAGAACTGAAGCAATGCTTCCTGGCCCACCACAATGTTGCCTTCCGTAATCAACTCAAAGGAAGTGATCATGGGGAGGTTGTTGATAACATCGGAGACCATCGTCACTTGGTTGTTACCGGGTCGCTCGTCGCCACCAGGAACGGCATCCCACGTAGCGGTATCGTTCTCGTCACTGGATTTTTCATTCATGGCCAAATCAAAGTCGAAGGTGTATTCGCCGGGTTCAAGCTTGACGAAGACGCAAGCAGAGCCGACAAAGTCGCCCATGCCACCGAGTGCATTGTGAGAGTAAGGCATGTCGGTACCGGTGGTACATTCGTTGATGACACCAGAGTCAACCAACCCGATGACGTCGTGCGTGATGGTGTAGGACACGTTCCAACCGTAACCAATCGTACCGTCGCTGCCTCGATGTTCAACGTCTGCATAAATTAGAGCACAGCCCACGTTCAAATCGCCGCCGAGTCCTTCCTGAGTGAAGGTGGCTGGAGCGCCTGTGCAGTCGTCGTCGTAGTTGTAGCCTTGATAAACACCCATGCGAGAAATGCGGATGTCGTTGTAAACGTCTTTGCTTCCCGTGATTTCATCGAAATCCGTCTTGGGTCGGTCATCGTTGGACATCGTCACTTCACAGAAGTGGCGGAGCGTGGTGGAGTTGGTTTCGTTGCCTTCTCCGCCGTCAACAAATTCTTCACAATCAGTGAACGGACCGTACATGGTGAATTCAATCACTTCAACAGTGACTTCGAAGCCACCGCCTTGTCCGAGAGGTACCAATTCACCGTTCATGACTTCTGCGGATTGGTAGGTAAGAACAGCGCGTGTCTCCTCGGTAAAGTTGGTCGGGTCTGTTTCGTGCTCAAAGGTGCGTACAGTGGCGTCGGTACCGATCGTCATCTGCGTGATACCACTGTTTTGCATGAGGTCAGTGCCACCGAGCGTGGCCGTGTCAGCGTCACCGGAAACACGAACCTCGACGAGCACGTTGCGTGGGGAGAACGGTTCAGAGCCGTTGGCCTCCACGGTGAGTTGGAATTCTCCGGAGGAAAGCGAAGCAGCGTTGAGGCTGTCTGCATTTCCAGCAGGGTCGTTGGTCCATTGAAGGTCGACCGAGATGTCGAACCAATCTTCAACGACGACGAACACAAGCTCGTTGTTGTTGGAAGCGTCGGCATCGGTTGGACTGTCAACAGCCACTTCGACAATGTAGCGACCTTGAGTCGGCGTCCAGGTGACGTCACCGCCGCCGCCTTGGAGTTGAAGGGTCACTTTGCCACCGCCAAGGAAGGCACCCGCTGCAAGCGGGTCCACATTCGAGTCGTAATCACAAACCGTGGCATCGTCGCACATCACATCGAGATTCTCCCATTGGAGCGGGTTGCCCGAGGCGTCGTTGGCGATGTTTCCTGGGTTCCCGTTTCCGTCTTCCAAGTAGATGGTGACGGAATACGACAACTCGGTCGCATCTGCATCCCCTGCGTTCTTGATGTACGCAGAGAAAGTGGTTGCTTGCCCAACCTGCAATGTGTTTCGACATCCGTTGATATCGTCACAGGTCGTTTGTTTTGGCGTGGTGATGGCGATCACGGAGGGGTCGGCGCCTGCACGTGCGCCAGTCTCCTCAATCGTCACTTGTTCTTCTAGCTCGTAGAAGTCAACGCCAGCGAAGAAGCTCGTCAGCATCAACAACCCGAGAATTACAGGTGTCATATTCTTCATATCTATACCCCCGAGGGTTCGGTATCCCTCCCCACGCTATGCGTTGTATTTATACTATAGGAAGGATGAATCATGGGTCATTCAGCCGAAAAATATGCGGAATTTGGGCATAAACGGTGTTTTTTCATTCATCGTGAAACCAAGTGGTCCAAGAATTTTGTAAGAACGCACTCCAAGAATTTACCATTCCCCTACGCCGTCCGCAATGCCGCAGAAGGTGGAATGTTAGCGGCCTGACGTACGGGAAACGCTGTGGTCACCAGAACCACCAACCAACCAAAGACAAACACTGCAAGAGTGGATAGCCACGGGAAAGCAAAGGCAACGCCTTCATCCTTCCACAAGGCCGTGTACAGAACGAGATGGAAACCATAGCCAATGACCAAACCGTTGAGCATGCCGAGGACTGCCACCCACGAAACTTCGATGGAAAACATTCGAAGGACATGCCGTTGGCGGAAACCAATGGCTCTCAACATGCCAACGGTCCGCCTTCGTTCGCTGACATTGCGAACCGTGACCACGCCGATACCAGCCACACCGACGATTAACCCGAGCGCCAAGTAGCCCTCAAACAGGGAAAGGATGGCAAGAACGAGTGATTGAATGATCATGATTTCATCGGCCACCGTCTGAACGTTGATGTTGAGCGAGGCCAATTCCCTATCGAGCACATCCTCGAGTTCCGCTGCTGCCCTTCGTTCCTCGACCGATTTCCCCTGAGCGGACATCGCAACGGTCGCAAATTCATCGCTCGTTGCTTTGGCATCAGGCGACACGCTGACGTACATCCTCGTGATTTCTGCACCGAACTGTTCCTCGGCAACCTGACCGTTCATCCACACGCCCGGCGAGAAGATGTAGGAAGACTGTTTGAGGAAGCCCCCAACACGTACTTCCTTGGTGTTTTGTGGGTTTGAAAAATCAATTAGAGAAATTGAATCTCCAATTGAAAATTGAAGTGGAACGAGGCCTGCCCCATCCGTCGTGGACTCAAGCCCAAAGGATGCGTCAAGGAACACGATATCGTTGAATTTTCCAATTGAAATCCACGCCTCCTCAGAGGTTGCGCCGAGCGATTCATCCCACAGGTGCAGCGGTAGGCCGCCATGAACAATGAACCCGTCATCAACACCCCTGATCAAGTACGGCATCCGCTCGCCAGCCGCATCTTCAAGATGGACAGGGGCCCTGTAGACCGACCCAACCGCATCGATGTTACCAATTGAGGAATGGTTCAATCCCCACGATGCAACATCTTCGCCAAGGGCGATCGGGCGTGAGCGGCTTGAGGTTAACAAGAGCTCAAACTCACCTTCTGCCTCATGCACGAACTCCGAGGAATATGTATCGAATTGTTCGGTGTACCCCGCCAAGACGACCACCGAGAACATCGTGATGGAAAACATCCCCATCACCACCGCTGTTCGAACGGGATGAGCCAACGGATGTGCGAGAGCAACCGAACGGACCGGACCACCACCAAAAACCCGTTTCTTTGACAGCCATTGAACGGCCATTGGCGCCCAACTGGTCAGCACCAAAACCCCGGACAAGACCTGAAGCAAGCCCAACACGATGAACGTCAACTCGTTGGGCTCCATTTGCTGACGAAGTGGGTCAATGGGCGCCAAAACGAGCGTCCAAAGCAAAAACAACACTCCGAGGGCACCAAGGGTGTTTCTCGGCGCAAAGCGGGTCCAGCCCGTAATGTTGCCCTTGGCCACAAGAACGGGGATTTGCCAGGTAAGCAACGGTGTCAACAGGAGAACAAGGCCAACACCCGCCCCAACATAGGCCACGTACGAGAACCCGCTCGAGAGCCCGGCCAGTACGAGGGTGGTGGCGCACAAGCCGGCCATACCAAAGCCGACGATTTGAACGAGGAACACGCCCCAAGGTACGCCGCGCCGAAGGGGGGGACGACCTCCTTTGAGGGCCCGAACAATGTTCAACTGCGCATTGTACACTGCACTGCAGGTCAGCAAGAGAACCGAGAGAAGTGCACCCCAAATCCATCCTGCAACAAACGAATCCCATGTCCATGCAAAGGTGAAGGATTGCGCCCCTACGCTCTGGAAAATGGACGTGAATCCAACGGAAATCACCCATGCGAGAACCAACCCGAGCAGGGAACCAAGGGCTCCAGAAACGACCGCCGTAATGGTCCCTTCATAGACAAACATCGCCCTCGCATCGCTTCGCCGCAGACCCAAGGCCCTGGCTGTGGCCAATTCCGTGCGCCGAACGTCGGCCAAGAGCATGATAATGGTCAGTGACAACAACACGCCCGCAGCGATGGTGAAGGTGCCAAACACGAGGAACATGGCAGAAAGCAATCCCGAAGAGGCTTCGGCCTGTTCCGCCGCATCCAACTTAACGGCCCGAACGTTGAGATATAGGTCGTCAACCGTGCTTCGTTCGTCAAACCACACTTTGAAGCCTTGAATCACCGTACCGTTTTCATCCTCAAAGGCGGGACTCGAAAACATCACCAATGAGCGGTCATTTTCACCGGCGAGGGCCAACACCTCCGCATCCGAGAGGTTGACAAGGCCGAGCACAACGGCGTCGAGGTCGGCCAGTTGTTCGAATCCGGGAAGCGAAGTGTAGGAGCCAATCGGCATCAGCGAGGTTGTGCTGTCGTTTCCGTAGGCGTAGGGCAGGATACCCGTGGCCAGCAGCGGCGAAGAGGTGTTCACCAAATCAAGTTCATTCAGTCGTTGAGAAGTGAGCACGTTGCCTTGATCCACCTCAAGGGTGATGTTTTCCCCACCAAAAGCGAGGAACATCTGAGGGAACCTCCCAAACCCTTCGGCGTCGGAGAGAACGGGGAGCCGTTGACTGAGCGTGGCGTTGGTCGTGCTGTTGTAACGCAACAACCCTTCATTGGACGTGCACCAATGCACATCGGAAGCAACCGACACGGCAAGACCTTCATCACAGAACGCTGGGAGTTGGGTTGGACCGGTATCCCCCTCGGATGAATCCGGCCAAGCAGATTCGTCAATTTCCTCAACATCGAGCGGCGCCATTGACGAACGGTAATAGTCGGTGGACAGCAAGCCTTCAATGCTGAAAAACAGGTCACTCTCAACCAACAAATCGTACGCCAAGACGGTGGAAGGAAGCACCACATTCAGAGGAGACTGATTGACGAATTCAAGGGAAGACGTAAATTCGTTGAGGAAAAGTTGTCCGTCAACCTCCTCAAGCGCAAACCAACCGCCCGAAAATGCGGCAACAGCAACAGCATCGCCCTGCGTGATATGGACTGCCCGTTCCTCCTCGTCTTCAAGACCCTCGTCAACCAAAACAAGCCCCTCATTGGAAGCAATGAGGGCGGCTGTGACTTCTCCATTCCAAGCGATGTCGGCGACTCGGCCACCCTCTTCCACTTGCCAAATCCACGCTTCACGGTCCTCAAGAGATTCAAAACCGACACCCGTTGCGGCAGCGTGCCACAACGCCGTGTCGCTGAGGCGCAAGGCGGTGACATCTCGGTCTACCAGGGTTAGCAGAGGTTCTTGGTTCACCTCCACATCAACGAGCGGCACTTGGAGCACTTCGAGCATTGGCGTGTTTGGCGCCAATGTGGAAATGTTCTCCCTCAACGCCACAATATCGTCGCCTGCAAGGCGTTGCAAACCTGTTTCAGAGGAAATTGAAAGCGAGCCACTTCCACCATCAATGGTGTACACAAGGCCTGCATCTTCTCCGGTCAGCACCTCGTTCAAATGGCCCTCAATGGTCATGGTGGCCGACCGGATTGCTTCATCGCTCAGCGCATTGTCCAACGACAGAGCAATGCTGGTCAGCCTGTCTTGGCGTTGCATGAGGTCTTGTGCCGTGACGAGGTCAAGGAAAACAGCAGGCGACAACGTCCCAGCCATCGCTCCCTGGCCAGCGTTAGGGACGACAGCGTGAACGACGACGTCGTGCGTGGTTCGTATTCGCTGACCATCCTCGGACACAAACAACCCCATCTCCAGTATGTCCCCTTCACCGATTTCCAACATCTCTGCCGCCACCTCGTTGAGCACCACATACGGTGTTTGAGAACCGGCGTTGAGGGATGCAAGCGCCGAGAAACGGAGTCCTGTAGCAGCATCAAGCGGTGACCAAATTCCCGCAGCATCGACGCTTGCGTTGTGAGCAAACAAGGCAACGGTGGGCTCAGCCAGTCCGGTTGGCGCCGTCAAACTCACCGAAGCACTGACACCGTATTGACGACCGTTCAAGGAGGAGGTCAGATCGGAGTCGGCCAACAGGGACTGCCACAACCGTTCTCCAATATCCTCTCGAAACTCCACTGAGGTTCCTGTTTGTGGGTCAATACCGGCCACCAGCACGTCCGTTTCGCCCCACGCTGCGCTCACCTCTCCTGCGACGGTGGCGTCGAGTGAATCGCCAACCACAAGCGACGAGGTGATGATGGCCGAGGCGATAACCAAGCCAGCGACCATCAACGCCGTTTGACGGCGGCGACGAAGCAAATTTTCCTTCGCAAGTCGCCATACAAGAAGACGCTGCGGAAGCACCATGGGTTGCAGGAACATCATCGACAACAGGCCGACCAGAACACCTCCGGCCAACCCGTTTGCCGTGGAGAGGTCGAGCCACGAAAGCAAGGCGAAGGTCAACATTCCGTCAACTGGACCGCCAAACAACAGCAGTGCCCGCTGGAGAGGGGTGCAGGAGGACCAGTGACCCGACAATGCCACGGATGCGATGCTGAACGCGAGGACAATGACGCCCACCACGGTCAGCGAAGCAAGCAAATTCATTCCTCCTCGCTGGTGCCGCCCATCACCGGTTGGACGATGAGCCCGTCTTGCATGGTGATGGTTCGTTGACACTGTTCGGCGATGGTTGCGTCGTGCGTGACAATCAGAAACGTTGTGTTCTCAACCTTGTTCATGGAGGTCAGCAATGTCATCACTTCACCCGACGTACCCGTGTCGAGGTTTCCGGTCGGTTCATCGCAGAGGATAATGGAAGGGCGATGGACAATGGCACGAGCAACGGCTACCCGCTGTTGCTGCCCACCCGACAATTCCGAGGGGCGGTGCTCGCTGCGATCCCCAAGACCAACCCGTTGGAGGGCCTCCAACGCTTCCTTGCGGGCATCCACCGGGGGAGTTCCAAGCAACAACAGCGGCAGTTCCACATTCTCAACCGCAGAGAGGACCGGCAGGAGGTTGAAATCTTGGAAAATGAAACCAAATTCCTTGCCTCGCAAGTCGGTCCTGGCGTTGTCTGAGATACCGTACAGAGGTTCTCCATTTACAGCGACCATGCCCGCACTCGGCTCATCAATACCAGACAAAATGTTGAGCAAGGTGGTTTTCCCGCATCCCGAAGGACCCATAACAGCCACCATTTCACCGGGTTGAACGACGAGATCGACACCTCGCACGGCTTCAACCGTGGATTCACCCGCTTGGTACAGTTTCCAAAGATTGGAGGCTTGCAAGGCAGGGGTCATGAACCAACCAAAGAGAATTGCATTGATAAATCCCTGCCCGAAGAGCCCATCATGGGCAACGATGGCGACGGTTTGAGCGTCACCGTGTTGGCGTTCGGTCAACTTGCAGAGCGCCTCGGCGGCCGAACCCATCACCGCGTGGTACCGCCTGGCAGCACCGTTCAAGGCCTTGTGGAGCTGCTCGACCTTCACGAATGGATAGCGTTTGGCCTTTCCGTCGCCCTCGATGGCAGCCGTTGCTCGCTTGACACGCCCGTTCACGAAGGGGCGGAAATCGCCTTGTTGCCACCGGTGAGCGGGGGATAAGTCGCCGTGAAAGAAGGCGAAGAAGGAAAGCCTTCAACAACGGGGAGCGCCACCCGAGGTTGAGGATGACCCATGTTTGGTGGACTCGGACCGCTTGAATTGACCATCTTGCTCGGCTTGTTCTTCATCTTGTTTGGAGCGCAACGCCTTCCAGAATTGGCCAACGCTTTGGGACGGTCAAAAGGTGAATTTCATAAGGGACTCAACGAGACAACATCGATGGCCAAAGCAGCCAGCACGGTCGCCGATTTGGAAGCAGGAGGGCGCACACCGGACCAGGTGTTGATGGACCGAGCCAAGGCCTTGGGATTGAACCCAACGGGCATGGCTGTTGACGAGCTCGAAAAGAAAGTGAATGCCCTTGAGGCCCTCAACGGGGCCAACGATGAAGAGTGATTCACGAACGGCGGCGTTTGACCACCAACGGAGAGCCACACCGACGGCATTCGCCTGCAACGCTGTCCTTGGAACGCTCCACATGCTCAGGAACGGGAGCCACATCCCGACAACCCGTGCACCGCAATTCCCACATCCAAACGGCTGTGGAAGGTTTGTTGACGACCGCTTCGCAGACTCCTCCTGCATGCTGGATGGCGTTTTGAAGGCGATAATCGTCGGTGACCAAGGTGGCCTGAAGGCCAAGAGCCAGAGCCAACACATCAAGGTCAACATCAGAGAGGCGAACCAAATCGCCTGTTTGACTGGCGACGTTCGTTGCTTGTTCCAACCATGAGGCAGAGACATCCCGCCACACGAGGTCGGCCGATTCGAGCAGCAACAGACGCTCTTGGCTTAAACGGGCCAATTCCTCCTGTTGGGAGACCGCACACACGCCACCAGCGAGTTTCTCAAGCGGCCAATGAAGCAAGGCCGCTGTATCCAACACCCGCTCCATGGGGTGTTCAAGCGAATCACCACCATGAAGGCACCGCTCACCCCTACCTTCATCAAAGGCCATCGCCAGCGAGCGTCATGAGTTGGAAGGATTCCGTGCTTGAGGCCTTCGAGGTCTTTGGCCCTGCCAGCTTGTTTCTCCTCTCGTTTACCGAAGCCATCATCCAACCGATTCCACCGGATTTGCTCTACATCCCCATGCTGGCCAACGCCATTGGAGATACCCCGTTGGTGGTCTGGCTGTGGCTCGTGGTCACCCTCGCATCGGTGTTGGGTGCCCTTGTGGGTTATGCCATCGGGGAACGGTGGGGTACAACCTTGATGATCCGTTTCGGCCAAGAACGCCAACTGACCAAATTGGAGGCGCTCACCACTCGCTACGGCACGATGGGTATTTTCATCGCAGCCTTCTCGCCGATTCCCTACAAGGTGCTCGGATGGATGGCGGGCATGGGCCACATGGCGAAGAAGCCGTTCGTGGTCGCAGGCCTGTTGGGCCGAGGCCTCCGGTTTGGACTTGAGGCGGTGTTGATCGGACTGTACGGCGATCGTGCCCTTGACGCCCTCATGTGGTTCTTGGACAACGAGATTCTGTTGGGTGTCGGCTTAATCGCCTGCATAGGTCTGCTTTTCCTCGCATGGCGCTGGTGGTCGGGCCTCGAACAAGAACCGCCAACACAGGAATCTGAAACTCCTGCGTGAACCGTTGAAACGGGAACGGTTATCAACGGGCCACGGGTGGGCGGATTACCGCTGGTGTGGTGTAGTCAGGTCCATCATTACGGGTTTTCATCCCGTCGACCCGGGTTCGAATCCCGGCACTAGCATACTCGTTTTCTTGCCGTTTGATAGGGAAGGGCACCCCTTATGTATCGTCGGTGTGAAGTTGCCCTCATGGCCAAACGAAGCGAACGCGCCATGCGCACCCATCTTCATGGAAACAGCAAGGCATGGAAGGCAGGCTCAGCAAAAGGCAACAAACAGAAACACACTCCTTCACAATCAAGTGACCCAAAACGGCAGGTACTCCGAAAGCCCGAGCGTGAGATCGACTTGCACGAACTCACGCTTCAAGAAGCCAAAGAGGTCGTAAAGGCTGCCTGCAGAAAGGCAACGGTTGAGGAAACGCTCACCTTTTGCCACGGATTTAACCACGGAACCAAAATCCGTGATTTCATTCGAAATGGATCTTTGCACCAATCCCTGGCTTCGCAAAACATTCACGCTACGATTTGGGCGAAAGACGACGGGAACACCCATTTCAATCGAGAGGAGGAGGGAACCAAGTAACTCCCTTGCGCGGGAAAGTTAAGATGCTCAGTCACCTCGCATACGTCATGGTCACCGTAGGAGACACCGCACCCGCCTTTACCTTGACAGCCCCCGACAAAAACAAAGTCAGTCTTGCCGACCATGCAGGTTCACGAGTTGTGCTCGCCTTCTACCCTGCTGCATTCACCGGCGTCTGCACTTCCGAAATGTGTGCTTTTCAGGATTCAATGAATCAACTCAACGACGTTGGTGCAACGGTGTTCGGCGTGTCCGTTGACTCGCCCTTTGCCAACGGAGCTTTCGCCAAGGAAAACGGCATTGAATTCACCCTCCTCTCCGATGTGCACCGAACCATGATCACCGACTACGGCATGACCTTCGAAAATTTCGTCATCGACGGCTACACAGTCGCCAATCGTGGCGTGGTCATCGTCGAGGCAGACGGCACGGTCGGCTACGTCTGGACGTGTGAAAACCTCGGCCAGGAACCCGATTACGAGGCCATTGTCGCTCATTGTGCGCAATGAGTCAAGCAAGCGTTCCGTTCTGGAAATCCTCGATCGCACGGTAGATTTCCTCACGTGTGTTCATCACGAACGGGCCATAACGAGCAATGGGTTCGTCGATTTCGGGCCCTCCAAGAAGCAAACATTCCCCCCCATTAGGGCCGGCGACAAGGGTCAGTTCGTCACCCTCGTTGAGCAATCCCAACCCGCCGTCAGCAAGTTCTCGCCCCTCAATGTCCATAGAACCACCGAAGGCGTAGACCATGAGGTTGTGCTCCGGCTGACACGGATGGGTGTAAGACGCTCCAGGTTTCATGCGGAGGTGAATGTAGGTGATGGGAATCACGGTGTCAATGACAGCTTCAACACCCAATGCCCGACCTGCAACAACCTTCGCCCACACCGTTTCGTCGTCGTTGGTGGCGACAGGAATGTCTTCGGAAGGAATGTCCTGATAGCGAGGAGGCATCATCTTGTCCTTGGCAGGCAGATTCACCCAAATCTGGAATCCATGCATCAAACCGCCGTTCTCCATCATGTGATCCTGAGGAAGTTCGGAGTGAATGACCCCTCTGCCAGCGGTCATCCACTGCACGTCACCGGGATTCAAATCCCCGCTGTTACCAGCAGAGTCGGCGTGTTTCATGCCACCGTGGAGCAAGTAGGTCACCGTCTCAAAACCACGATGGGGGTGGTCGGGTGCACCCACGGCTTCACCAGGGCCGTACGTTACGGGACCCATCTCGTCGAGAAGAAGAAACGGGCTCATCAAACGCCCCATTGCAACAGGCCGACGCACCTTGAACCCCCCACCTTCAAGGACGGTGTGCGTCGGTACAACAGACCGGAGTGTTCGCTTCATGGACTCATCCTCGTGATGGTGTCCAAGATGGCTCGGATCGTTTCGGGATTGGCGGGCTTGTTCCGGTTGGTCACCAACGAACGACCGATGACGTTGCAGCCGAGGAACGAGAATTGGGAACGCATCGCCATGATGACGTGTTGCCCACCTCCGCCTGAATGCGTAGCAAGCGCCACCGTTCGGTCGCGAAACAAACGGCGGAAGTCATCCCCTTCACGGCTCAACCATGCAATGGTGTTGTTGAGGACGGGAGGATACGAGCCGTTGTATTCCGGTGCAAACACCATCCACGCATCTCCCTTCTCAAGACGGGCTTGCAACTCCTCTCCGCCTTCGAGGACCGTCGTGTCGATTTCACGCTGAACGGTGTACAAAGGGAAATCATAGGCATTGAGGTAAATCATGTCAACGTCGTGCCCCATCGATTCTGCGTGGACGGCCACTTCCTCCGCCAAACGGACGTTGTTGTGGTCCGAAGCGAGGACAAATGCGAGGTGCGCCATGACCGTTGTAGTGGCTGGACCCCTTTATGATTGGCAGTTTCATTGCCACGACCAAAGGCCGGCTTCAATCCTCGGAAACAGCGTCAAAGGCATCGGTGAACCGTTGCATCCACGTCTCCCGTGGAGTGCCTGAACGACCCGCCATGATGTCTTGGTGAGCCTCAAAGTAATGGGGCATCATCAAGGTCAACATTTCACGAAGCGTGTCGGCTTCAAACTCGACGGCTCCGCAATCGATACAAGCCATCTTGACCATGTGTTGGCGTTGGTATGCTCGTTAATTGATGTTGTCCGTTGGGTGGAAGAACCCGACAACTGCTCGTGAATTCTCACGAGGGATTATAGAGCATGGAGGGGCAACAAACCATGTGTCAGAAGCCATGATTTTGGAGCAGGCCTCCCTTGCGGACACCGATTTCCTCGTTTACACAGGCAACTTTTGCGGCTATTGTCGAGCGTTGAAAAATCTCCTTGACAGCAAAGGGTTGTCCTACACAGAACACAACTTTGACCAAGCGCCGCCTGAAATGCGCATAGCCGTTGTCCAGGCAACAGGCCACCGAACCGTGCCCGTTGTCTTTGATTTGAGAGATGACCAACCGTTGTTCATCGGTGGGTTTGACGAGACCAAGCGCTACCTCAAATGAAGGTCTCCAGCCATTCCTTGAGGGCATCATGGTGCTCAATGGGAATCATGTGGCCCTTGCGATGTTCGACCAGTTCAACCGCCCAGCCCGCCGTCTCAAAAAGATGAGCGATGGCCCAACCGTCCTCGATAGGCACCCGGACATCTTTTTCTCCATGCATCCAAAACAACCGCTTTGGACCCAACTCCTCGAGGCGCAGTCGCAACTCCATGGGGCGAACCAAACGCGTGCCCATGCAAATCACGCCTTCAATTCGGTCAGCGATGGGCAACTGAAGCAACTCTTGGGCCATAGCACCACCTTGAGAAAAACCTCCGACAATGAGCGGACCCATTGGGGCTTGCTCGGCGATCAGTTGTTCCAACTGTGAAAGGCTAGCGTCAACATCCATCAATTCTCGACGTGAGAGGCTCATTCTGCGCGTGACATCCGCCTCGAAGTCTTCGTATCGCCACCAGGTCAGCCCTCGCTGAGGATGAGGAAAGCGGGCTTCAGGAACCAACAAGGTCCAGCCATCGGGCAGGATTTTTTCAGCGAAAGGGCGCATCATGGAGGCATCACCCGTCATGCCGTGCATCATGATGAGCGTCGGCATGGGCGTCCCTCACAAGGTCCACTGGGTTGAGATGGCACCAGCCACCTTGAGGTGAAGGGTGGATGATTGCCCTCGCAAGGTGATGGTCAGGGAATAGTCCCCCGAAAGCGACGGGATGGTCCCAATGGCGCCCTTTTCGGTGGCTCCCGAACCCCACGCTCGCGTGAGGGGAGAGGCACCCTGATGGTCTTTCATGGTCAACGTCCCCGAACCCCCTCCAGCAATGTCCACGTCAAGATACCAAACAAGCACGTCCCAATCATCGCCGTCAGGGTGGCCACTGTCGAGGAAAGAATCGTAGATGTCGTTGTCGTTTTCCTCGTAGGTGCTGTCCAACAAATCACGAGCTTGGTAAAAGTAGACATCACCTTCGTAGCCGGTTCGTGACTGGGTGAGGGACAGCCGCAATTGTTCGGTGTTGGCATCATCGGTCCAAACAAGGGAATCAAGGAAACCCTCACGGCCGCTGAAGGCGTACATGAGGCGGTGACCATCCTCCGAATCAGCAAGGACATCAACCACACCGTTGTAGATGGAAACCGTGCTGGCAGTCCATGCTTGTCCGAACAGCGTGAAGGACCAAGTCTGTCCCTTTTCCCAAGGGAAATTGAACACGGGTTGCGCCTCTCCTTGCTCATACACAGAAAGACCGTCCATGGTGATGCGGCCGAGGAAGGGGTTGTGATTGATCACGGCGTGGCGTTGTGCCTCTCGTTCATTGGAGATGCCAAGTCGGTACAACCCGCCTTCATCGTCAACCTCGGCAACGACCAGGCGGGCACTGTCTTCCCCAAACTGAGGCGTCGTGAAGGTGTAGAGCCACTGGTCACCAACTTCCCATGTTGGGAGAACCAACTCCTCTGCCTTCGTGTCACCTTGTCCGGAAGTTGAAACGGTTGGGCCGTCAAGACAACCAGCAAGGCCAAGCGATAGCATCAGGACGGTCATGAACCACACGCTTCGCATGGTTAGCGGTCTCTAGCCTTGCTTGAAAGCCTAACGCTTCCAAAGAACACGTCGTTGGTGCTCAGAGAAGTCCTGTCTTACCGAGAACATCTGCCCCAGCAAGCACAACGGCCACAATGGACATCAACTTGATGAGAATGTTGAGCGATGGTCCAGAGGTGTCCTTGAACGGGTCGCCAATGGTGTCACCGATGACGGCAGCGTCGTGCGCCTCGTCACCCTTCTTTGCACCGGGAATGTGGTCTTGCTCGATGGCTTTCTTGGCGTTGTCCCAAGCGCCACCGGCGTTGGCCATGAAGAGGGCCATGAGCACACCGGTCACGAGGGAACCAGCAAGAAGGCCACCCAGTGCATCAAAACCAAGCGCGTATCCAACGAGGACTGGAGCGACCACAGCGACGACACCGGGTCCGACCATCTCACGCAGAGCGGCCTTGGTTGAAATGTCAACACAGGTCTGTGAATCGGGCTTCACGCCTGGCTCGCCGTCGAGGAGACCTGGGATTTCCTTGAATTGTCGGCGAATTTCAACCACCATGTCACCGGCAGCCTTGCCGACCGAGGTCATGGTCATGGCGGCGACCACAAAGGGCAAACCGCCGCCGATGAGCAAGCCGATCACGACCATCGGGTTGGTCAGGCCGAGATCCAGATTACCACCGTTAGCCTCAATCGCCGAGGTGTAGGCTGCGAAGAGGGCGAGAGCGGTCAGTGCGGCTGAACCGATGGCGAACCCTTTGCCGACAGCGGCCGTGGTGTTGCCGATGGAGTCAAGTTCGTCGGTAATGGCACGGACATCTTCGCCCAAACCACTCATTTCAGCAATACCGCCTGCGTTGTCAGCCACCGGGCCGTAAGCGTCGACCGTCATGGTGACACCGACCGTAGCGAGCATGCCCATTGCGGCCATGGCGATGCAGTAGAGGCCGTAGTCGGAGCCTCCCAACTGGTTGGCGCCGAGGATACCGAGGGCGATGAGTACAACCGGAATGAAGGTGGACATCATGCCGACGGAAAGACCGGCAATGGCGTTGGTGGCAGGTCCCGTTTTGGACATTTCACCGATGTGGGGGATGGCCTTGGTCTTGACGCCCATCACGGGCTCGATGCCCGTGTAGTACTCGGTGACCAGACCGATGAGAATACCGACGATGCTGCCGAGCACAACGGAGTGCATGATGCCCATATCGACGGCGATGAAGCCTTGGCTGATGGCAGCGTAACCGCCGAGCCAGAAAAGTCCGGCACCAATGAAGGTCGTGTTTCGCAGGGCAACAGCGGGGTCTTTGCCGTTCTTTAGGAAGGCCATGGAAAAGACACCAATGATGGAGGCGATGTAACCGATGAAGCCCAAAAGAATGGGCATCATGATGTAATCTTTGTCGAAGCCATCCGAACTTGCGATGATCATAGCGGCAATGATGGAGCCGACAAATGATTCGAAGATGTCGGCGCCCATACCGGCCACGTCACCGACGTTGTCACCGACGTTGTCAGCGATGACACCGGGGTTACGTGGGTCATCTTCAGGGATACCGGCTTCGACTTTTCCGACGAGGTCAGCACCAACGTCAGCGGCCTTGGTGTAAATACCCCCACCGACACGGGCGAAGAGAGCGATGGATGAGGCACCCATACCGAATCCTGCTGCGGCAGAAAGGTCGGGACTTGTACCGTCAGCACCAAGCCAAAGAGCCACGAGGGAAATACCGAGAAGTCCCAGACCGCCAACGGAAAGACCCATGACGGCGCCGCCGTTGTAAGAGACAGCCAGGGCTCCGGCTCGCCCTTCGGACTTGGCAGCCATAGCGGTTCGGCCGTTAGCCGAAGTCGCCGCACGCATGCCCGAGAAACCGGCCAAAACCGATGCAACAGCACCCGCAAAGAAGGCGATGGCCGTATCTGTGTCGTTGATGACGGCCAAGACAGCGCCGACGACCACACAGAAGATGCCCAGCACCTTGTATTCTGCAAAGAGGAACGCCATAGCGCCCTTTTGAATTTCGTCCGTGATGTCGGCAACCGTTTCGTTGTCAATCTTCACTTTGTTCACTTGTTGGTAGAGCATGAACGCAATGACCAAACCAATGGCTGCTGCGCCTGCTGAAATCAAGGCAATGTTTTCCATCATCAATAAACACCTGTTGGCCCCGCCACTTGAGAACCCTTGATAAGCCGTTCCCCCTTGAAAAGACGCACAGTAGCGGTTTTTTGAGCATGGTGAAGGCACCGTCCGCCAACGGGAGCCTGACAGGCAATCGTTCAAAGAGGGGGAACCGCTGGGTTTGTTCATGAGCATCTCGGCTGAGGAAATCCTCGCTGAAATTGGACCCGTGCAGGCCATTCTCGATGAACACGACGGCGTAGTGACCGTCCTCGACACGTCGGACGGAAACATCATGCTCTCGCTTGATGGTGGCTGCACGGGATGCTCCAGCACCCCCATGACGGCCATGCAGATCTACTACTCGCTCAAGAAACTGGACCAAGTCAACGATGTGATTTTCGTTAACGGTGAGCTCCCCGAATACATGCGGACCTTCATCGACCAGAAGATGGCCAAGGAAGCACAGGAAGGTGCTGCAGACCCTGATGAAAATTCAACTTCAGATGATGATGAACCGCAAGGAGAAATCGTCTGATCATTCTTCCTCGTGCATCCGACCGATGCTGTGAGGGTTGGCTCCGAAAGAAACATTCTCACCCTTGATGTTCATTCTTGCAGAAAGGGCAAGAATCACACAAAACAAGGCAAGAGGGCGTGGCAGGTAGGATGAACCCCACAGTTCACCACCGACGGCTGGCAAGACCCACAACACGCCTGCGGCAAGCAAAAGTGTCACGAAAATGATGTTTTGAACGGCCGCTTCTGCTTTAGGAGAGCGTGAAAATGTGGCGATGAAGGTGAACAGCACTGCGGAAATGCCGCAGAGGGCTTCGGCGAGAAGTTCCACCAGCGCTGCCTCCACCATGAAGCAACCGAACCTGCCGTTGTTCTTGAAGATGGGCCTTTGCGAACCTTTGTTTAGGGTTGGCCGTCTCTTCCCAACATGGCAGGTGGCTCGTTTTCTCTTCCCAAATCACGACCGAACGGGCCACCGTTTTTTTCACGTAATCAAGTCGCCAATGTGCTTCATCAAGTGGCGGTCCTGCTTGAATTGCAGGGTGCCAACGTGTTTCGGGTTCGCTCCTACCAAAATGCCAGTCGAATGCTTGGAAGCCTCACCGAAGACCTCGGTGAATTGGTTGCAAGCGGTGAAATCTACAACATAAAAGGGATTGGCAAGGGCCTCGGGAGTGCGCTGACGCAGGCAATGAACGAGGGCCAATGGCCCGACGATTGGGTGGACTTGCACACCAACACGCCACCGGGACTCATTGAGATGCTTGGGATCCCTGGCCTCGGTCCAAAGCGAATCAAACTGATGGCTGACGAACTGGGCGTTGATTCAGTGGCAAGCCTCAAGCAGGCAGCACTCGACAACAAAATCGCCCCAATGAAAGGATTCGGAGCGAAATCCCAACAGCGAATGCTGGACGGTATCGAGTTGCTTTCCCGCTTCCGCGCCCGTCGCCGCCTTGATATTGGCCTTCGCTACGGTGAAGCCTTTCAACGGAAAATCGCAGCGCTTGACGGAGTCCACCGTGCCACCCTTGCTGGAAGTGCACGGCGCCGTAAAGACACCATTGGTGACCTTGATGTGGTGGTGGCCGTGGACGAAGACGACCATGAATCGGTGGCCAACGCGATTCTTGCCCTGCCGGGGATTGCCGATGTCAAGGGCGCTGGTGACTCAAAGATCAGTCTTATTTTGGACACCACCATCTTTGACGAATCCTTTACCGTGGGTCACATTGACCCAAACGTGCTGGACGCCATTGGCGGCGACGACTACGAACAACTCGAGGCCGGGGGGACCATCGATGCACAAGTCCGATTGGTTCCACGCCATGTTGAGCCGTTCACACTGGCCTACTTTACCGGAAGCAAAGAGCACAACATCGCCATGCGGCAACGAGCGATTGACCGTGGCCTTCGCCTCAATGAATTTGGATTGATTCCGGAAGCAAAGGCGGGTGAATTGAAGGGTATGGAAGCGGCCGCGTATTCGTTGGAGGCCGCTGACGAGGAAGCGATTTACGCCCATCTTGACATGGCCTTTGTCCCGCCCGAATTGAGGGAGGACATGGGCGAAGTGGATGCAGCAGCGGCCCGCTCTTTGCCAGCATTGATTCAAACAAGCGACATTCGGGGTGCTCTGCACAACCACACCACGCTCTCCGACGGCGAAGCGAGCCTCGAATTGATGGCCGACACGGCTCGCAAGATGGGTTGGTCCTGGCTCGGTATCGCCGACCATTCACCCACCTTGAAAATCGCCAATGGCGCCAGTGCAGAGGACCTTCTTGAACAGGGCAGAACCATCAAGCAATACAACGAACAATGGAAGGCAGACGGTGTTGATTTCCGTCTTTTCCACGGTGTGGAATCGGATATTCTTGAGGGAGGTAAACTGGACCATCCCGACGATGTGCTGTCCGAGTTGGACTATGTTGTTGCGAGCGTTCACGCCATGACCAAATGGCGAGGCAGAGATGAAGTGGAAAACACGGAGGAATTGATGAAGGTCATCGACCACCCTGCCACCAACGTATTGGGCCACCCTACGGGGCGCATTCTGCAGGGGCGAGAAGGGTACGAAGTGGACCTTTTTGCTGTCCTTGAGCACATGGCAGAGCACAACGACGAAGGGCGAATGAAGGCCATTGAGCTCAACGCCAGCCCCTACCGATTGGACTTGGATTGGCGACTCTGCAAGCACGCCAAGGGACTTGGAGTTCCCGTCGCCATCAACCCCGACGCCCACTCCCTTCGCGGGTTGAGCGACATCGCCTACGGCGTGATGACAGCTCGAAAGGGCTGGATTGAGCCAAAAAACACGCTGAATTCGCTCGACGGGGAGGCCTTGGCGGCGTTGATGACGCGTGGGCGGTGAAGCACACCTTCATGACTCACCGTTGATTGGCAATAATATGCGTACCCTCCGAACCATCATCATGGGCAGCATGATGGTCATCCCTGGATTGATCCTCGGGCTCCTCATCTGGTACATCGCAGGCAAACCCGAAACTGAGCCCCTTGAGACCCTCATCTGCAACGGCATTCCACTGACATCCATCGTTCTCGGTTTGTACTTCGGATGGCAAACAGGGGAAGAATACAGTGCGACCTACGAAGGATAGGTGAGCAGGTGAAACGGCAGGATAAGGCTGATCGCATTGCCATTCAACTCGAGGAACTGTACCCCGTCATCCCCATTCCTTTGGACCACAGCAATCCGTTTGAACTGCTTGTGGCCGTGTTGATGAGCGCACAGACGACCGACCTCAAGGTCAATGAAGTCACACCAGCCTTGTTCGCTAAAGCCAGCTCCGCCACCGCCATGGCCCAATTGGAGATCGAAACCATCCTTGCGGACATTCGTCAGGTTGGCTTGGCACCCACGAAAGCCAAGAACATCAAGCGACTTTCTGAAATGTTGGTGGAATCCCACGATGGAGAAGTTCCCGCTTCCTTTGAGGCCCTTGAGGCCTTGCCCGGTGTCGGCCACAAAACCGCCTCGGTGGTGATGTCGCAAGCCTTCGGCGTTCCAGCGTTCCCCGTTGACACCCACATTCATCGCCTTGCGGCCCGCTGGGGTCTTTCCAACGGGACAACGGTGGAAAAAACAGAGCATGACCTCAAGGCGGTGTTCCCACGTGAAAAATGGAACGACCTGCACCTTCAAATCATCTTTTTTGGGCGAGAATATTGCCCTGCACGCTTTCACGACCTCACGCAATGCCCTATCTGTTCGTGGGCTGCGACAAAAAAACGAATTCGTGAAGAAAGCAAACGATAGACACTGCTGGAACCTATGTTAAGTCATAAATGCGTATCACCAAAAGCACACTTGGTCACGCCAGTGAAAGAAAAATCAGCCATGTGAAAACCGGTCCTCTCAGCAATGGATTTACATCGCTACGCTAGCGAGGGCAATACGGGTACGCTTGCTCAGAACAGTGAGAAACTGCGACCCACGATGCTGGTCACCAACACCACAGCGGCCAGCAACAGGGTGATGCGCATCGCAACATGTTGCCCTTGCTCTTCTTGTGCCTCTCGAACAAAGGCGTAAGCCAACATGGTCAATGCGCCCGTCTGCAAAATGGCAGAAAGCGCAGCAAAGAAGGACAACTGGAAAGCATAACTGTCAACATCGTCGTCGTATTGCTCAGCTTCCTTTTCGCTGGTCATGTCGTAGTCAGCGATGTCAGGAACCGACGAAGCAAGCGGAAATTGGGCGAACGCCGAAGCGAAAACCAACAGCGCCATGCCGATCATCAGCCATTTCGAAAAGGCGTACATGCTCCCTTTCACCATGCTTGCAGCAGGTGGCTGATAGGGTGAGGCTGTTCCTGAGGTCGGCGGAGGCAAAGGGGCTTGCATGAACATCCATTGAGCAAACGGGAGTATCAACCTTCCCGCCCGTCAAACGCTGAACAAACTGGTTGCACGCTCAAGCAGCACGGCTGTGAAGAGGGACGCTAGACCTGCAACCCATGTCAGTTGGATCATTTGTCCCACAGCGCTGGTCCTGGTTCCGCCCCGCAAGCGAGTAGCAATTGATGAGACAGCGATGACTTGCATCAAGATGAGGATGGAAATGATGATTTTGAACATCCGAATGTTGTCGTCAACCGAAGAAGCATCTTCCATCACCGGAAGGGCAACACCGGCGCCGAAGTCCGAAAGCGTACTAACGTCGGTGTCCACCAATCCCGAAGCCACCCCTGCGATGGCATCACCCAACTGCAGAACAATCGCCGTGGTAACGTTCAATGAGGCGACGCTTGAGATGAGAAGGCCGAGCGCAACACCCCACATCGTGTTGGCTGAGAGCGCTCGACGATTGCGGAGAGAAAGCAAATTTCCTACCGAACGAGACACCATTTCCGCCGTTTCTGCAGGTTTACCTGACGACTGGGACCCTTCGATGTAGATGCGGGTGTATCGGGAGATCACCGCTGAATTCGTGTCTGCGGTAAAGTAATCCCATGCGCGGTCGGAGTCGATCCTGGTCGACAAACGCTTCTCCAGGCGGTCGATGGAGTTGTCCAGCATACCAAAATCGATGCCGCGCAGAGCCTTGATGGTGGCCGAAGGTTCAGCCGAACGGGCTTGAGCGGTACCACCGAGTGCACGAATAAAATCTGGATAGGTCTCGTCCCTCCGCTGAATTTGGGACTCCTCCCGACGGACCAGGATGGCAGGAATAAGCAACGGTGAAAAAGGGACTGCGACGAACAACAAGCCGTACTTATCCCACTGGGACGTCAGCGTATCCCAAACCCAAATCAGCGTGAAGGTGGCAAGGACAAGCAACCCGATGGTGATGACGCCCGACAGTAAAAGCGAACGCCGGAAATTGATTCTAAAGGGCGTATCCAATTCATCTCTGGCGAATGTCAAATCTTTCGGAATGGTGGCACGGAAGGCAAACACTGCACCGATTTGAATAAAGAGAAAGACCATGGATGCGAGCAAGAGGAACCGCAAACGACTGGCGATTTCGATGGGCGTATCGTCGACACCACCGACCTCAAAGAGCACGAGATGAATGCCTGCAATCACCAAACCAAACAGTCCCGCAGTCACAAGAGACACATAGATCTCCTTGAGGGTGTCAACCGATTCCAAACGGGTGTCCTAGAGTGTGTTGTACTGCTCAGCGATGGTCTCCTGTTCAGAGCGCATGAATTCGTCGATGGGTTGACCGGCCTCTATTGAGAACGCCATCCTATCGAGGAAATCCGACCAGAGCGGGCTTGGACTTTGGTGGGCAACAATTCGGGCAGCCTCGGGCAGCGATGTGTGCCATTTGTCAACCAACGTCTCAATGCGCTTGACCTCGGACGCCAACTCGCCGTAATCCCTCATTTGCTTCAGAATGTCAAAAATGGATTGTGCACCGACTTCACCGATGGAAAGAATGCCCATGCGGGTGATGAACATGTGCATCTCGGCTTCAATGAGCGTGGCCGACCGCTGAACCTCAAGAACAGGAAACGCAATCGCAGCGACCGTGGCCATCAACCCAAGAAGAATCACAAACAGAACGCCGGTAAAGCCTGCGAACAAGGCACCTTCGGCCAGGCCGCCAGTCAACGCCACGACCGCAATTCCAGCGAGAAACGAAGCCACGACAATGGGGGCTACATAGAGGCCAAGAAAACGGCCAACCGGCATCTCAAGACGACGAAGGGCAATGTGCCAAATTGGCATGCGCTCCATATCTCATCATCCTCACTTGTGATTGATCCCAACCCAGGTGTCGATGGCGCGGTCAAAGTGCTCCCACCCGTTGGAGTAATACAAGCCCAAGAGGTCGAAGACATCGTCGTAGTGGGTCAGGTCTCGGTCGGCCATGCGTTGAATTGCATCGGCTCGCTTCAACATCTCGTCGTAGATGTCGCGCTTGTTCGCGAACCCCGCCATGGCCGCAATCTTGTTTTCCAACAAGTGCGACTGGAACATACCACGGAAGTAGTGCTTGTCTTTGACAGGATCCCATTCGAACATACCACGGGTCAACACACCGTCGCTATGCTTGTTGTAGCCGATAACCTCGTCAATTCCTGTAATACGACGGGCAATACCGCCACCGGGCGCTTCCACGACTTCTTGGAAAATGGCGAAGTTGAGGTTGTCAAAGAAACGAATCGGGACGTTGATGGGGTCACCCGTGAAACGCTGAATCATTTTGACAATGGACGATGCGTGGAAGGTAGCAATTACGGGGTGACCCGTTTGCATAGCCTGGAACGCTGTCGCACCCTCTACACCACGAATCTCACCGATGATGATGTAGCGAGGTCGGCTACGCAGAGCCGCCTTGAGCAGGTCGAACATTTCAACCCGGGATTCCTCGTTCTTGGCATCACGGGTGACCAAACGCTGCCAAATTTTGTGGCGAACCTTCACCTCAGGGGTGTCTTCGGCTGAGTAAATCTTCACGTTGTGATCGATGAAGGGGAGAATGGCATTCAAGGTCGTGGTTTTACCGGATGCGGTTTCTCCCGATACCAGAACAGACATGCCGTACTCGAGGCAGATCCAAATGTAGGCCGCCTGTTGCGCAGACATCGTGCCCCATTTGATGAGTTGAATCACCGAGATGGTCTCCTCGGCGAACTTACGGATGGTGAACGACGGCCCGAGCATGGAAACGTCGTCCGAGAAAATGATGTTGATACGGGAGCCGTCAAGCAGCACACCGTCAATGATGGGTTTGTTGTCTGAAACAGGACGGCCAATACGTTCCGACATGGCTCGCAAATACCGAGAGAGCAATTCCCGCTCTCTGAACCGAATGTTTGAGGTGACCATACCGAACACCTTGTGATCCATGTGGATGTGCTTCAAGCCGACGGAGTGAATATCTTCCAACATTTCATCGGAAAGCAGAGGTTCGAGCGGCCCGTTTCGGATCAAGTCACGAACAACGACGTAGGTCAAGCGTTCTCGCTGGGTTTGCGAGACGGTCAACCGTTTGTCATCCATTCCCACAAGTTCCCACATCCGACCCTGCCGACGGACAAGGTTGCTTGCTTCCGAATCGAGAATGGTGTATCGCTCAATCATCTGTTGCAGGATGTTCTCGAATTCGTTGTCTGTGGTGAAAGAAGGTGCGGTGGGTGCTTCTTGGAGCAGCGTTTCAATCAGTTCACGGCGGATGTTTTCCTCTTCCTCCGTCAGTTGAGGCTCAAGACCGAACCAAAGGATGGTACCGCCGCCGTCTTCGTCGGCAGGTGGCTCGTAAATGTGAACAAAAATTGGCTCGCGGGTGACGTAGATGAGGTTCAGCGGTCGTTGCTTTTTGGCATCTCGGTCAAGCGGACCGTAGTAAATTGGACGAGACCCGTAACGCATTTCAAAATCTCGAACCCAGTCAGCAACGTGAGGATATGCAGCCATGACGCCGTTGAGGTCGCCCTTGGCAAAACGTGGTTCGTCGCTCATGATACTTCCCTCCTCAGCTCACCGCCGTGATATCAACAATGAAGCCCATGCCAGGCTCTACACGCCAACCGATTGAGGTGGTGATTGGGCCTGCGGCTCGCAAGAAACGCGTCACGACGATGCTTCGGTTGATGGTACCGCCAATCATGTTGGTATCCATGTCAAGAACGACTTCAGCCGATGTACGAAGTTGGTGGAGCAATTTCCCATCCATTTCATCGGGGTCCACGCACAGCAGGAACGAGCGCCCATCAGAGGCCACTTTCCGAAGTGTCTGAACCAGATTGAATCGGGCTTGCTCATCGAGGTCCGACGGCATGAGTGAACTCGCTGAGTCAAAGACAATCACGTCGGCTGCGGGCACCGCAGGACTTGCCAACACATCGCTCAGTGAGACGTCATGGCGCGCTTGCGCAATGGTACCGAAACGGCTGATGACCATGAGTTTGCCACCGCGAATGTGTTCGGTGACACCATAACCGATGCTTTCCATTTGTTCGATCCACCCACGGGTGGTCAGTTCAGTGGTGACAACCAGCACTTTCACCCCGTTGTGCACCATACCGTGAACAAGTCGTTGGGAGACAAGTGATTTGCCTGCACCAACGGCACCCTGTATGAGGTACAACGAGCGGTTGGGGAGCCGGGCACCCATGGAGTCGGCCAGCGAATCCGTTTCCACCTCAAAGGGGAAGCCGTCTTCGATGGGTTTGTGAGCAACCATGAACGGATCTTCATCAAAGCTCATTCAATCTCACCTCCACATCCATAGTGACCACATGTTGGAAACCCAACGGCGAACGTTCTGATTGACCAATAAAGAAGATAAGAATGTCATCTCCATCGCTCAATGAGGAATACGAGGTATCCCCTACGGTGACCTCCAACAGTGACCCTGCAACCCAATCGGAGCCGCTAGGTACGACCGATTCGGAAGTGCTCGCTGGCTCGTTCCCGTTGATCAACACCTGATAGGTGGTGCTCATTTCGGAGAGGCCCGTGTTCTGCACGTAGAAGGTGATTTCATTGGAACCACCCGTGTTTGTATCAAACGAGACCATCATCGGATCACCTGCAAAGGAAATGTCGTAATTTTCTGCCTCAGCACGTTTTTGTTCATTGGTTTGCATGTTACGGGTCGCTTGTTCCCACTGGTCGATGAGAAGAACGCCTGCACCTCCGGCTATGAGCAGCCCAGTCACGAGCATAATCATCGCCGAGGTACCGCCGTCTGCCATTCCATCACCTCATGCAAGTGTGGCACCAATGGACACTGCACCGACGGTCAACGCCAGACGATTCGTGCCAATGTTGGTCGCATTTCTCCATTGCAAGGAGACTGTCTCTCCAGAATACCAGTTCGAAGACCCAATGGAACTCGTGTAAACGGTATCGAAGGCCGTTGGTCCTGAACCGTTGGTAAAGAGCCACATTTCGTCGTGACCGATGGTTGTGCTTCCCGTATTGGTTGCGTTCATGTAGACAACGTTGCCAAGCCAAGGAGTGAATTGAGCGGATGTTCCCGAACCTCCACCGGACACAACAATGGTAGGGGGTGACGAGTAATTTCCGTGGCTGGTGATGACCACGGAGGTTATCGCCCCTGTACCAGGGTTGATGGTGTAGGTTCCAGAAAATCCACCGTTTCCGCTTTGGGCGGCCAGCGTGCCTCCGGCTGAGTATCCAGAGCCGCCGTTGGCGATATCCAAAGCGACCACTGCACCCTCCCAAAGGGTTGCATCGTCGATGGAAAAGGCTGGAATTGGCGTTTCAGCGTTCTCGATTCGGTCCAAACCCGAATCGATTTGCATCGCTATGGACTGATACGCCATAGAGAACACGACAAGCATCGCGACCCCCACGATCAGTCCACCAATTCCAACCGACGCTCCCATCTACTCTTCACCCCGAAGGACTTGTATCTGCCGCCATGATGAAACCAGGGCAGAAAAGACAAGCAAATTCTTGTGAGACAGGTGGTCTTCGAGCGCTGTTTCAGCGTCCCCAGGTTCAGCCAACTGGACAATGGCCATAATGGCGTTGCCCTCTTCTGGGCTCAACATCCCCGAATCCATGGCTTTCTGCGTGAAACTCACCGCCGCCATGCCAGACATGTTGTCGAGCAAGAGGGCAGCAACCGTTGGTGCGCCTGTTGAATTGGCGGAAGTTTGACCTCCGCCCGCAGGTGCAACAAGGAACGGATTTGCCGCAAGTGCCTGGGCTTCATACAGTTCCACGAGCGATGCTGCATCGTGTTCCATCATTCTGGCTTGTCCCTGAACGTCGACGACTTCCCCGTCAGAGGTGATGATTCGATCCCCGGTTGAACCGGGCACATCCTCTTCATCCTCGTCGTGGTCATCATCGGATGAACCGCTCGATGCTGAGGTTCCCTCTTCAAGGCGAATCTCAACCATGCGGAGCACGTCTTCAACCATGTCAAGGCGACTGCTGATCAGTCGCTCCAAACCCGAGGTGTCAACGGTAGCCGATTGAACCACAGGGGCGGGTGGCGCCACTGGGTTGATCGTCGTCGCCACATCCGGGATGGAATTCTGGCTGTTGATGCGTGCACGGGTTGGTCCTGGCGAGATGGTCCAAGCATCCTCTTCGCTCAACATCCCCTGTTCAGGGAAAGGAACCTGCTCTATTGCCACGTTGGACAAAATCTTGAGTCGTTCTTCTGTGAGTGATTGGTCTGCGCTCTTTCCTCCGCCTGAGTTTCCACTAAATGGC
>Ga0181566_10000413_pt1 | contig 33214 bp, 47 predicted proteins | sample 101ome_15_FD_133762 | JGI IMG/M metagenome (GOLD analysis project Ga0181566, IMG submission 133762) | Coastal salt marsh microbial communities from the Groves Creek Marsh, Skidaway Island, Georgia - 101402AT metaG (megahit assembly) | ecosystem: Environmental > Aquatic > Marine > Intertidal...
ACGTAGGACTTCCACCGTGGGTCAAAAAATACATTGACGACCGCTACAAGTGGTATTCCATCAGTTGCCGTGAGTCTATGGACTCGTCGCATCCATGGACTGGCACTTCATACTCCGAGGAGGTATCACAATGAAAAAAGAATATACAGAAGAAGACATTGGACAAACAGTATCGATTGTAAGTGAATTTGGGACCTATCATGAAGAACGCATCGTCATGACCTATTGTGATGTTTGCGCCGCCAGATTCATTGGGCCCATCCGTGAGGCCGGTGGATTCCTTGGTGGGCATGCTATGTTCCACCAATGGCAATCGAATCAAGAAGCCATGATTGCAGGGGGCTACGGAGCATGAGAATCTGTGAATTATGTGGAAAGGTTTCAACCGGCATGCGTCATGCGAAGCGTTCTGTTTGCTTCGTATGCATTGACAAAGTGCTTGAATTTGCTATTACCGCAGGGATGCGATTCGAGGAGGAAGAGGAATGAACAAAGTAAAGAGATGTAAAGCAACTACAAGAAGCGGCGACCGTTGCCGCAACACACCCGTCCGAGAGGGCTATTGTGGCGTTCACCAGACGCTACTTCACGGGGGTTCCACCAAAAGTAATCCGAAGCCCGACCAAGTCAGTGTATTGCTTGAGGTCTACAAACTGCAAAACAAATTGCGCCAGCATATTCAGGGACTCGAAAAGTCAAGCACGGCTCGTCAGGCACTTAGTGAAGTCCTTGACGGTATTCGCAGAATGGCAATTCAAAATAGGGATGACACGGATTGGATGAAGGTATGCCTGAACTTGCGCGATGGCCTCAAGAGTTCTATGCGGGGTAAAATGATGGATGTTGTAGAACTGAATGCGATACAACAAATCGAATCGGACCTGCTGTCCATTGGACTTAGGGGGTCGCTTTGATGAAAGCAACCCACGGAATCCCCGATGAATTGCTGGTCATTACGGTGGCCCATCCCAGTGGAAACAAAGTTACGAATTGCTGGCTCGCCGCCGCACACAAACGCGATTCTGAGTATCTCAAAAGCAACGGCGAAATGACTATATCCCTTCGCCGCTACATTCAGGCTATATTGAGCGACCTCGTTGACGCCGACGACAACAGCCTCATTTTGGCTTACACTTCGGCGCGCGATTATCCCGATGGGTCGGGATTGTCTGCCCGATTCATTTAGGAAAGTGATAACATGCCATCAGGACCACAAGCAAGAATAGCAAAAGACGGAATGACTGTAAGGAAAGGCCAAGTTACGGTGTACAACCGTATCGTTGAATTCCTTGAGAAAAATGGTGAATCAAATAGTCGACAGATTCTGGATTTCATCAATACGTATACCAATTATAACGGAAGACCAACACAACGGACCGCGACGATGCAACAAATCGGAAACATCCTCGGTAAGTACCGAAGGTTCCGTAGGACCGGTATGGAGTACCGTGGCGGGTCCACAGGAGCCGCTACAATCCATACGTGGGAATTGGTTCCATTGGAGGAGTTGCAATGACACATTTGTTGCCCGAAGACTGCCTGATGTGCAACGGCGGAGACTGCGACTCGCGAGATGACTATGACAAACTCTGTGAAGAGTGCTACAACATGGTAACATGGCCGAAGGAGTTGGACCAATGATTGACACAGACAAATACGAAGGGGCGATTGTAATTATACCGAAGGGTGTAATTATTGATTTACAGGCTGATTACACTTTAGCATTAAAGGAGATGAAGAGGAATGATTGACACAGACAAATACGAAGGACAGGCAGAAGGCGAATGGATAATACAGGTATTAGATGATGGTTTAACTTGGAACATACAGACTAAATCGGGTGAGCAACTTGCTGATATGGTGATTGGCAAACATCATGGTAATGCAAAACTTATGAGAGATGCTCCACTTCTCCTTGAAGAAGTCAAGCGGTTGCGTGAAAGACTTGACCTCGCTGAACGCTACATCATAGAACCCACGCTAACACGAAACTACTTCGCTGATGTAGTGAGTAAAGGCTTGGATGATGAAAGGGATAACTTGGGGTGAAAGAATGATTGACCCTCTTGTAATTTGTATTCTGTTTTTCTTTATCGTATTGATTTTATCAGAAATCATCAATGCTATGGAATCCGAGCGTACAGACGCTCATCCGATAGTCCCAGAACCATGGACAATATACAAGAAAAAAGGAAGTGAAGAAGAATGAAAGAAATTGTAACAAAAACACAAGAAGAGTACCGAGCAGAATGGAAAAGGAAAAGTGAGGCGAACAAAGACAAAGTCGAAGCGAAACTCAAAGAGTTCATCAAGGAAGCAAAGGAACAGGGTAAGACCACTCTCATTAATTGCAAAGAATGTAAAAAAGAAAACGTCGAAGCACATACGTACAACTACGAAGGCGAAGAACGCACCAATGGCCATTGCCTCGAATGTGACTTTGAATTTTGGCGTGGTCATGAAGGATGTGAGAAATGCACCTGCCCAGCCGCCCCAGCAACCGTATTGTACACCAGAACTGCTGATGGCCATCCTAAGCGCGGCGACGAATTCCTATTCTGCGCTGATTGTGGACACATGACTTTGTTCGGATGGGGTCAATACCGATGGACTTGTACAGTGCCAGAACAGATGTTTGCTACTTACTGGATGGACCGTGATGCCGTTACACCAAAAGATGTTGCACGGGATATTGCGGATGCAAAAGAAACCGGCAAAGAAGAAGACATGGAACATGCTATGATGTACGAAAACATTGCTTCGAGATTGCAAAAGGAATACGCTCAATGCGATTGCGGCCACGAACACGCAATGGGTGTAGTCCATTGGGACCAAGATTCTCAAAAGGCCTTTTACCAAGACAAAACACTTGATGTCAAAGACCTTAATCGTGCATTTAGGCACATTTACTACAACTATGAACAACCACTACCTGTCGGTTTTACCAAGTACGCGGTCTGTTGCGGTAAGAGAACGCCGGGGACTATCCCTCTCGCTGATTTGGATGTCGGAGATGAAGAGGAATGAAGTATCGAGTCGAAACCTTCAACGAAGGACTCAATGACTGGATTCTCTATGCTTTTGCTTCGGATGCCGTCGACGCTCGTGCTAAGATGGTCAAGGCGGCGCAATTCACGAAGGCTACGGCCGTTCGGATGATTCCTGAAAAGTAGTTTCCATAGAATCGAGGCGATTTTGGTCTTGATTTCTTTATGAGCACTTCATTCCGACAGGGAATGTTTATAGGACGTCTGGACGTCCCTTCTTTTACACAAAGAGGAGAACATATGCCGAAATTAAACAAGTACCAAGAAGCCATAGTAAATGCGCCAATCGACCAGAATATGTGTGTCATCGCGTCTGCCGGTAGCGGTAAGACCTTCACAATGATTCATCGTATCGAACGACTGGTGAACGAAGGAGTTGACCCGTCAGGAATCGTAGCAGTGATGTTCAACCGTGATGCGGCAAAGGGAGGGAAAGAAAGACTTGAGAAGATGATTGGAAAGAAGTCTGGCGTTACCGTCAAGACCGTTGACGCATATGCAAAGGCTCTCTGTGAGGCAATTGACGATGGAACGTTGATTCCAAAAGATGTTCATGTAAGCGAATACCTTGAAATTGTTCTTGAACAACTTCAAGCCGACAACAAAGAATTGAAGAAACTTCTTTCTTCTGTGTCTCACTTATTCTTTGACGAGTTTCAAGACATCGATAACCGTCAGCAATTATTTGTTGATTATCTGGAAGGTCAAGGGACCATCATCTGTTGTATTGGAGATGATTCACAATGTATCAACGAGTGGAGATACGCCGACCCAAAATACATCCGTCAAGCATTTGAAAAATATACTCCGTATTCTTTGCCAATCAACTATCGTTCTTCGCAGTCAATCGTCGCTCTTGCGAATGAAATCGTATCCATGGATAATGACCGCATCAAAGAAAAGATGCCAATGGAAGCAAGAGAAGACGCGGAAAAGGGCGATATGCCATTGGTCATCAACTGTGATAAGCGTCGATACGCAAAGCGGTTTGAATTTTCATACATCTTGACACATACCAAAAGTCTGCTGTCGAAAGGAATCCTTCCTTCGGAAATTGCGGTACTGATTCCAAGCAATAGAAACATTAACGATTTTTTCAGAGGAGGCACAAAAGATGACCAAGATGCTGAACTCGCTGAAGAAATATCAAAAGTATTTTCCGACGATGAAGACGCTGAAGATAAAGTCAGAGTCATGACAATTCACAAATCAAAAGGCCTTGAATTTGAATATGTTTTCTTGGCCCGTATGAGCCCATTTTGGCCTTGGTATTGCAATGATATTCTTGAAAACGAATATCGCAGGGTATTCTATGTTGGCGTTACGCGAGCAAAAAAGGGCTTATTCATTACGTATGTACATCAATCGAAAAAGCCTACACGGTTTGTCCAAGAATTGTCTGGGGATTTTTTTGAAACATATCAATATGACCACCAACGTAATCTCTCAACTTTTGGTGAAAGAAAGCCGGAATTGAATAAGTGGCCAATGAAAGTTACTGAACTCGTTCGTGGATTATCTGGTCGGAATTATCGGGAGATACGAGAGCACGGTATTGCAAATTTAGATTGGGTGCTTCAAGAAAGCCTTTCAGACTACAAACGGCAATCGTGGGGTAATACAAAGCGTAGTCGCCAAAGACTCATCGGTAAAATGTTCGAGAGATATGTCGAAGCAAGTGCCCTCGCTCATGAAAAGGACGCTTACATGGTGAGAGAAAAGCGATTTCGCCCCTTGTTTGAACGGGCGAATGAATATGCCCGACTGTATCTCCCCCATAGGCACCTTAAACCCCAAGAAAGGTATTCGCATACCACTGATGATGAACTGACAATCGTAGGGTATCCCGACTTTGTTCGACCCGGGGAAGTCCATGAATTGAAATTCACTATATCCCCATTGGCTGGAGATTATACCCTCCAAATTTTGCTATATGTCGCATTGATGCGGCTCAACGGTGAAACCGTCAATACTGTTTGCCTTTACAATGGGATGCAAAAAACATGTTACACTGCTGATGTTACTCGTTGGGACCATCGCCCCCTTGTTGATTATCTCCTCGAATGCGAGGTTGCTCGCAAAATGAGAACCTTCTTGCCGGAGGAAGAATGAGGAAAGACTATAAGTCCCTTTGATTTAGAAAATATGCGAGGAAGAATCATGTCAGATGCTAAATTGAAATGCCCCCATTGCGGTGAACGTGAATTTGCTGTTGTGGGTTACTTGGACAAAAAAGGAAGGGGGTTCAGTACTCTCAAAACGAGCCGTGGAAAGTTTGAATGCGGTAACTGTGGACATAAGGAGGTAATTGGATGAAAAAATGTACTAAATGCGAACAAGAGAAAGATGAGAGCGAATTTTACGCTCATCCCAATACGAAGGACAGATTGCAAAGTCAATGCATGGCCTGTATGAAGGCGCGTTCTCGTGGCAGTTACATATCTTGGAATGAATGGAAAGTACGAGCCCGTCGTCGAAATGACGAGCGAGCCCGTGCCCGTTCTCTGGAACAACCCAACAAGAAGAAAACCTGTATCAAGTGCAATGAAGAATTTCCCTGCAATGGCGACTTCTTTTACAACGCTTCAACGAGGGACGGGTTCAAGTCCTATTGCAAAACCTGTGATAACCGACTTAAGGCAGAACGCCGTCGCAAGAAACGGGAGGCCAATAGATGAATGTCCGAAAAATCACAATCGAATTTGAAAATGGCGTAAAGCGCACATATTCCCCAGCCGAATGGCTTGGGTTGTTGATGGGTTCAGTCATGCCTGCTGAAGAAACCATCACCGAACCATCGGAAAGTGGCGAGTCATCGGCTTCGTTGTTGTCGGACAACACCACGAACTCAACTTCCGTGGCCGTTCAAGAATCGTTCCAATCTGCACGGAATCTTGTTTCTGCGGCGGTCGAGGAGGAAGAAGTCGTGGTTGCCCAACCCGAGAAAACGTCCCTTGTCCCGCACGCCCCGAAAACCACCACCCCACCTGCGGGTAGCAAAGATGACAAAGAATATCGCAATGCTACAATGATGAGATTTCCGTATGGCGCATTGAAGGGCAAAACCCTGTTGGAGTGCGTGCTGAATGACCGGCCGTTTATGTTGAATGTCATCAAGAACCTCGAAAAGGGAGGGAGAAATGCCCCATTGGTGAATGCAATCAATTTGGTCTTACAAAGAAACCCAGAATAACAATAATAACCGAGATGAAAGGAGGAATGAACCCATGAAATACATGCTGATTGAAAAAATCGCACCCGAGGCCGAAGCCATCACGCTCACAAACGTGAAAGTGGTTTCTCTTGGCGTGTTTGAAACGAAGAAAGAATTGACCCAGCAATTGGCCCTGATGAAGAAACTTGTCGCATCGGGAAAACTTGCGAAGGACATGGCACTACAAGTGGTGGAGATTGATGGATAAGCCAGAGATTACCACTGAGCGATACGGACCGGACGAACATAGCCAGAGCAAAATCAAGCGATGGAAGACTTGTCCGAAGATGTATTACTACAACGATGTCAAAAGAGTAAGACTTGGACGCGACCCTTGTGGTATGTCCTTGCCGATGGGAACCGTATTCCACTCGGCCTGTGAGTCATTCCACAATTCACTTATGAAAGGATTTGAGCCCAATATCGAAATCATCATGCACATGATTGACAAGGAGTTGCGAGAGAATTGTGCGAATATGGAAGCACCACCAAATCTTGACAATGCGCGCGTCCTTGTAGTCGACGGTAGCCTTGGTTACCATTGGCAACAGGTACCAAGAGGTACTCCGATTTCAGAAGTCGAAGGCGTGCTTGAGAGGGCGGCAAAGAACATTCAATGGTGGTTCCAATGCTATGTTGATGCATACAACAACGGCGAATTGGACTGCCTCAAGAATATCGAAATCGGATGCGAGGTTGATTATCGTCGCAAATTGGATGACCTTGGTATGACCATACGAGGTCAAGTCGATGTTGCGGTTTCCAATACGGTCCTCGCTGACTGGAAGACCGCTAATGCGAACAAACGCTACAATTGGAGTCAAGACCGCGCAGAGGGTGAATTACAAGCATCGTACTATGCCGCCTTGATGAACGAAGACGAAATCGATTTCCTGTATGTCGTAGTCGATAAGCAGGTGCATCCTGACTATCAATCCAATTATGCGATTAATAAAAACGGGGGAGAACACGTACGATGTGCCGTGAATGTGTACAAAACAAAGCGTACGAAGGCCGACCATCAAAACATCTATGATTTGCTTGAATTGTTCATACGCTCCACAGACGTATTGAATGGACATAAAAACGGTAAGTTTCCTCGTGTTGCGAATGGACTCGGTGAGGATTTCTGCGGAAACTTCTGTGATTTCAAGACCATTTGCTACAACGAATTGATGGAAGAACGCGGAATCAACTTGGTCGAAATGGCTGGTGAGATGAATGACGGGGCTGGTGAAGAGGGACAGTAGGGACAAGGACGAGCCTCGGCTTCCCTTGCTGGTACGATTTCGGAGGTGGTTGTGCAATGTTGTGGGATGACCTCTATGGTGGTCCTGATTGGTACTTGATTCGTCAAATTACACTATTTGTCGGTTCAATCCTTGTTCTGATGGGGCTGGTCGGTTTGACCGAGGACTGGGGCTTCTTTTGGATGTTCGAGTCCGTAGGAGAATGGATTCAAAGCAACACAGTAACCTTCCTGATTGGTGTAATTTTGTTTTTAATCGGTATCGTTCAATACTACATTTACAAGGCGGGGTACTGAATGAGCGAAGAAAACAGTGCTACTGACAACCTCGAGCGTTGTGTGATATGTGGGGTTTTCCGTTGGGATGAAGATTTGAGCGGTGTCAAAATCAAAAAGGGGCGGTTCCTTGAAGTCCACCACTGGTCCTATGAACCTGAATTAACCGTGCTTCTTTGTGAGATTTGTCATTGGAGAGTCCACAAAGAAGAAGGATTCTTCGACCACTTGATGCCCGAACAGACTCGTGAGAATTGGATGATGAAAAAGAGGTCTAAGCCGGGATTCTTTGAGATTCGTAAGAAGATGTCCGACTTAGGACTATACGATGATGACGATAACGTAATTCGTGTGATTCACTCAACAAAGGACCCGTATCACACCGTATTGAAATTAGCACACAACTTCACTGAAGGACTTATTGAACTTGAACACGTATTCGAAATATTATATCCAACAGAGGTGAAAGAATGAAGGCAGTATACATTTATACAGAACCGGACAAAAACGCAGAAATCAAACCGTACATTGAAGTCGTTAGTGAGCGGTGTAACGAGTTGGGTTGGGATGTTCCCACTGTTTATTGTGATGGATTTGCAAATGTCAACTCCCCCGGACTTGACAAATTAATCGAAGAGATTGAGAAAGGTAACATTGACGACTTGATGCTATTCTCTCTCGAAGCGTGGTCAAAGGAAGAACGACACAAATTTGTCCCAGTTGTTGGGAAAATAATTGGTAAGGTTGATTCCATGGTCATCGCCTGTGCTCCGGGTATTGGAGTATTGAAGGGTCGCAAAGACTTCCCCAAACTGGAAGGACTGTTTTGGAGTGGTGAATATTATTCCAACTTGAACAGCGTATCTGTCAAAGTCGGGATGTCAAAGTCCTCGAAGAAAACAGGTCGCCCGTCATTGCTCGAAACAAACCGAGAATTTGTGCGTCAAGTTGCAATGCTTTACAACCAAAATCTCAGTACTAAAGGAATCGCTCAAAGACTTGGTGTCTCGTACCATAAGGTGTACAGGGCATTGAAGCATTGTGAGAAGGAGGGCGTTGAATGAAGAAAGTATTTGGAGAAGTAAAAGAATTTTTGAACACAGAAATCCCCGTCAAAGGTGGCGAGAAAATATTTGTATTGACCTGTATTTTCTTCATCGGTTTCGGTTTGGGGGACATGCTCGTATGAAGTACCCTGCAAAGGTACAGACTATCCTAAATGACTGGTGGCGCGAGCACGGACACGACATGCATCGCCCTGACTGGGGCGTAATCAAACTGTCAGCAGGGAATACGTATGAGCACAACATGCGTGTAGCGCAAATCTGTATTCACTTGCTACACCAAGGGATTCCTTTCGCCACCGAAGCGATTCTTCGCTACGATGTTCGCCCCGACATTATCTGTCCAACGCACATCCTTCCAATCATTGAAGTCCTTTGGTCTGAGTCAAAAGAAGATTTCATGGAGAAGAAATCTGAAAAATACCCAACCCAACTTCAACGGAAATGGATTCTTCACGATGCCTCCTTGGACTTTGACCCCATCATGTTGGAGTGATTGACAATGGGGAGGAACCGTAAGGTAGTGAACCACCGTCTTGAGCATTGGATGGAGGTTGCGGAAGAATACGCTATCAGCAAATTCAAAGGCGCAGACCCGGATAAATTGAACATCTTGCTCAATTTACTGGGCGACAAGGGGTATCCGTATTATGTTGTTCTCGGAAATCTCGGGGACCGTGATTTGATTAAATCGCAAATTGATATGGACCTCAAAGACTTGACGAAGGCAATTGATATTATTCGTACTATGGCGGGCGTATGCAAAGTAAGGGGTTGGACAAGTGATGACTTTGGTAATGCAATGGGCCTCTTGTTCGAGGGTAGCCCTATAATCTCTGAAATATTTGACGCTGAATTTGCCCCTGTAAATGACCCAAAGGCTACCGAAAATCGAGTAGAATTGGTCAAATACGTTGGCCAATATCTTCAAGACCTACACGAAGGTACGGATAATCATGAGTGATTTGCACTTTACCTACGAGGGTCGTCCCTGCGGGACATTAAGAAAGATTGCATCTGAAGTTGTCAGCATTGAAGAAGAATGGATTTCATCATGCGAAAAAGGACTTGCTACTGTCAATTATCAAGCGTTCCTGAAGCCAGTGAAAGAAGAAGTGTTGCGATTGCATGCTACTGAAATTACCGACTCTCAAGCGTGGATGATTGTTTCCCAAATTTTCGCGAAGGCAGTACCAGACTACCTCCGTGATGAAAAGAATGACGAAGAAACCGAGCGAAAGGGAATTGTTAGCAAAGGGCTTCGTGGAATCGCTGGCGTCATTGACACTACGGTGAATGTTGCTACGGCACCTGTTAAAGCCGTGGGAAGCACCCTAAAGGGGACTCCAAAGGCTCAGTCTGACGCAGACGAATAATTAAACCCGACGCAATGTATAAATACGGGGCTATTCACGTCGTTTTATGCGATGGGGAGTTCCGGTTTCGACTTTCTTTGAGATGACGGAAGGGCTTTCTTCTCAGTCTGCATTTGCATTGAATCACTATCCCATCAGCGAAGGCAAGGTCTGGTTCTTTGGTGCTGGTGGTCGCAAACGGCTTCAAGAAATCCTTGACTATCATAACGATGGCGTTCTCCCCTCTGGGGTAATGCTGGAGTCCTATTCAGCAAAGGCCGGCTCCTTTACCGCACAAGACCTGCAACGCTCTGTTGAAGACCTCCGTGGGCCAAATGATGATGGCTATTACCATGGTCGTTGCCCCTGCTGTCAAATGCGTGGTGGCGACACAAACAAAGACCATTTCTATGCGAACCCCGACGAAGGGAAACTCGGTTGCTTTGCGGGCTGTAAGAAGGCTCAACTGGTAGATGCTGTAACCAAGATTCCAGAAGAAAAAGACGCGGTTTCGTCGGACTCATCAAGACTCCAGTTGTTGACCAATTCGCAATCCTCGGAACGTAAGGCCAGTGGAATCGAAATTGCCGCAGAAGTCCGTGCTCGTGTCAGTGGAAACAAGGTTCTGTGTGAATCTTTCACCAAAACCGGAGAGTCGGCGGGTACGTTCGAAGTCCCTGTGGGCGAAGTGCAACGATTCGCACAGGCAATGGTGAAAATCGGTAAGAAGCGATTCACGACCAAAGAGTTGGTCGAAGAGTTGGGTATGGACTTGACTACGATTCAGGGCAACCGTAGTATCACCCGCGTATATCATCCTCCAGTAAAAGCACTATACGGTCTCAATGAGATTGTATATTACAAAAATGGAGACATAGAATTGAGGTAACAAAAATGGATGAAACAGTTGTAAAATGCGACGAATGTGGTAGCAGAAACCTGATGCTTGACCCCGTAAGAGGTGAACGAACTTGTGCGGATTGTGGTCTCGTACTTGAATCCGACATTGTCGACTTGAGTGCGGAATGGAATCAATACGAAGGAACCGATGACAAATCTCGGGTTGGTTCACCTGTCAACATGATGCTTCACGACAAGGGACTCACAACAGATATTGACTGGAAAAATCAAGACTACTCTGGCAAGGCAATCAGCAATGCTACCAGAACACAACTTCACCGAATGAGAAAATGGCAAAAGCGCAGTCGAGTTAGCAACAGCAAAGAGCGTAATCTTCAGCAGGCGATGCAAGACATGAATACTATGGGTTCGATTCTCGGACTACCAAAAACCATTATGGATGAGTCGAGTCTTCTTTACCGCAAATGCCTTGAAGCAAACATCATCCGTGGAAGAAGTATTCCGGGCGTTGCGGCGGCTTGTATTTTCATTTCTTGTGAATTGGCGGGTATCCCACGTCCAATCCAAGATGTAAGTTCAAGCCTACGTATGGGAAAGAAAGAACTTGGTCGCACAATTCGCAATGTGAAGTCGGCTTTGAAGATAAGGACTGGGCCAAAGACGGCAAACCTGTACTTTGACCAATTTTGTTCAAAACTACAATTGTCTCCCGCCGTGCGTGTGGAATGTGAAAAAATGTATGAAAAGGTTGAGAAGTTTGAAATGGACAGTGGCCGTGGTCCCACCGGACTTGCGGCGGCCATCATTTACATCGCGTCAATTACATGTGGACAACGCCGTACTCAAAGAGAAATTTCTGATATTGCTGGTGTTACCGAGGTTACAATCCGTAATCGGTACAAGGAATTGACGGCGGCATTTGATATCGATTTGGAGGCTTACGAATGAGCGATAAATGGTGGGCTAACCGATATAAGGAAGACAGCAAATTCCTCATTGCTCGAATTGAATCCATGCTGGATGCTCTTGATAACGGCGAAGATATCGAATGGTTCCGAAATCATTTTAGAGCGATTCTCCCTGCTTTCAAATCTCAGTGAGGTTTTACTATGGCTGTCATTTCTCCGTCGAAAACAATCGCGTATCATTCCGGCTCAAGGAATGTTGCTACTGACAATTCAATGGTGGTCGTAAAAGACCGAGATGCGAATGGAGTCCCTGTATATCTCCATCCCGACGGCGTATGGCGATATTCCCCCGCTAAATATCCTGTAAAGCAGTATGTGTGGTTTGACCCTAAAAACATCAACGAACGAGACTGGGATGACCATTATTCCTCGTGGTCGTTGGAAAGTTTCCCTATTGACCTTGACAGGTTGGAGGCGATTGCTGGTAAGTACATGGAAACCCCCATGTTTGAAAATGGAGGCTTGGGTCCTGAAGGACAGCCATTGTTGAAAATGCGCGTTCCCAATGAATACGTAATGCGGAGAATGATGGACAGAATTACCCCCACTTACAATGCTGATGTGAAATTACCTCAACGTTTTTGCATAGACCATTCTTTCAAAATGTCCGAAGTGATGCCTCGCATTTGCTATTTGGATATTGAAGCGTGTCGTGCAAATGAATTTGTCAATTCAAGTGGGTTTACCGAACAAGAAATCACGCTGATTGTTTGCTACGATTCGTATAGCAATACGATGCACGCCTTCGGTCAACACTCTTCGTATCAAGGAGGGATTGTGACTCCTTATGGGATGATGACGGACATCAATACGCCCCTTGTTCTCAAACACTATTCCAATGAGAGGGAGATGTTGGAAGATTGGCTATTGCACATGGAGTCCACCGACTATGATTTGATTACGGCATGGAACGGACATGGCTACGACTTTCCTCAACTATTCCATCGACTTGAATCCAATGGTATTGACACTTCCCGGCTCAGTCCTTTGGGCAATGTTCGTCGTCCTTCAAGCATAGCGATGGATGGTGAGAAGATTGGGGACTACAATTACTACCGTATTCCGGGGAGAGAACATCTGCCGTATGTCCACACTCAGCCTTGGGCTGGAGTGAACATGATTGACTTGATGTGGGCGGCTGAGAAGAAACACCACGCCAGTACTTCCAACAACTTACCTTCCCGAGCACTCGACAAGGTTACCAAGAGTGCCTTTGAAGAAGAGGGTGGTAAAGCAGAGTGGAAGCCAAACTTCTTTGATGAAGATTGGCACCTTGAATGGGACAAGTATGTGTATTACTGTCTTCGCGACGTTGAATTGATGAAAATGCTTGACGACAAGTGGGGTATCATCGAAGGTTTTCATCGTCTGCAAGTCCAATGGTGCATCCCTTGGTCTGATGTGTTTTACACTTCCAAATTGTTTGCCGTTATTGCTCAACGCCGCGCTGACTTCATACAACGCTCTGGCCCTTCTTCTGCGGAGCGCAGGACTATGGATGACATGGAAAAAATCCCCGGGGCTTGGGTCTTGAATCCAATCACCGGCGTATGGGAATATGTGTATCTCATTGACTTCAAATCTCTTTACCCTACGGCCATTGTTGCCGGTCATATTGGTTATTCCAATATGACCTATGAGGTTCCAGAGGGGGACTATTTCGAGGGCGAATATCCTCCGGAAAAGGAAGGTCAAGAGCCAATCCCTGTTTATTTCCGGAAAGGCGAGCGCAATATTTTGCGTGAAATTGTTATCGAGTTGCTATCTGCTCGCGATGAGTACAAGCGACTTCAGCGAGAAGCCATCGAAAATGACGATGACGCTTTGGCGAAGAGATACGGTATGGATGAATTGAACACCAAAATTATCGTCAACTCAATTTACGGTGCGACGGCTTCACGAGTCAATGGTTGGGGCAATCGCGCCGTTGGTGGTTCCATCACCAAGTTTGGCCGTGAGTCTTTGGAGTTTGCAAAGCAGTATGCAGAAGACGAAGGATTCCAAGTGTTATACGGCGATACCGACTCAATTTATGTGAAAGGCCCTGAAGGGAAAACCGCAGAAGAACACCTTCAAATTGCAACCAAATTGGCCGAAGAAATCACCATGATTCTTCAGATGCGACATGGGTCGGAATACGTCGTTGCTGAACTTGAGATGTTGCTCGACAAGGCAATGTTCTCCGATGTAAAGAAGCGTTATGCATGCCGTAAGAAATGGACTGACAAGACTGGCTGGATTGATGACGATGTTCCTTTTGCAAAGCGTCAAAAAATCATGGGTTACGAATACCGACGTGGTGATTCTTCTCCACTCACTAAAGAATCCCAACTGAAGTTCTTCGATTTGTTATTTGACCAAGACTTGCCAGAAGCAGACATTGTTTCATACTTTACCGACCTTGCCGACGATGTCCGTAGTGGAAATATTGAGCCAGCGAAGATTTACCGACGGACTCGAATATCAAAACCACTTGAAGACTATGCTTCGCTATCCGCAGGTCAGAAAGGTGCGAAATGGTTCAATGACAACATCGCAAATGACAAGATTACACCTATTGGTGTTGGGGAGTATTTTTTCTTTACCTATTCCAAAGGTGGCCCCACTGAGATTCCTTCGGGTGGCTACATCTCCTTCAAGGAACCAGAAGAAGTGGAGGATTACCTCATCGATTGGAACACCGTTGCCGAAAAGACCCTCGTTGGTCCTATTCGCAATCTGATGAAACCGTTGGGTTGGGATTACTCAACCATCGAAAACGGACGCAAGCCTCGCTATTCGCTCGATGATTTCTTGGTTTGAGTTCCATCACTGAACACCAGTGGGGTTTCAGTTTTTCAGAGTCTATACTCATTGAGCCTGAAAAGAACATAGATTTTTTTATGAAATCTTCTTTCCATGGTATTTAGACCATTTTTGAAATCTCTAAAAGGTCCGTAACTCTCTACTTTCATGGCTTTCGCTGTACTGCGAGCGTCCCTTATTTTTTCTTTGCAAAATAGTGGTAACGAAGCGTAAGGGACAAACACTGCGACCTATATGTAAATCCTTATTTTTCTTTAATTTATTTTAAAATCGGGACCGATTCTTGGTACTTTCCCTACTGTCACGGCTTCCACCATTCCTTTGAGGCTATCAACGTGGCCCATGATAGCACCTGCTGGTATCTTGTCAAAGATGGCTTCGCCCGCAATCGCATGAATGTAACTTTGTGAATGCTGTCCACCCCAACCCTTGTCAGGACTCAATGTAACCGGGTATCCTTTCTGTCCAATGCGGTCGACCATAACTTGGATATACCTATGGTCAAACTCACCCATTCCGTTGCCTCCAAATTCGTCATTCATTTGATTGTCAATCTGTTCATAAATACAATCGAGCATTGCTTCGAGGCCCAACATTTGGTATACGACCCAGTATTCTGTTGTCCATGTTTTTTCTGGTACAATGAAGTCACCCAGCAATTCGTGTACATCTTTCCAAAGCCCGACCGATGAAGCAATCTTTGGGCCACGAATACGTACCTTCCACAGATTTTCTTTTTCGTCAAATTCCGAGACTGCGAACTTTGCCCCATCAATTCCGCTAATTTTGATTGTCAATAGCAAGTCTCTTGCAATCAGGAGTGATTGTGGAGTTGCATGTGGCACTTTAACAACCAATGTGTCCCCGTTTTTGAGAGACTTTTCAATTGTATACTCCTTTCCGAAATTCCTTCGTATTTGCCTTTCTGCGAAACCTCGGTCAATACCTGCTCTGTCCATGTATTCTCCATCAACTGTTACTCTGAGCGAGTCTTCAACATACTCCACTGAAGTGATGATGTTTTCAACAAACTCTTCCCCACAGAACCTTGCAATTGCTTCTGCATCTTTCTTGCCGAACTCGGGCTTTAGGAAAATCACCGTCTCTGCGGCCGGGTTCGGACCAGCACTGATTTGAGATACGCGCTTGATACCATCGACGGAACCTCCACTACTGAATTTACCGCCACCGTGGAATGAGCGAAGACCTGCCTGTGCAACAGGTTCCCCAATGTCTGCGGCGGCATTCGCGCCAATTGCTTCTCCCGGAATACACTTCGATTCTTCAAACCATATGAGATAACGACTGGCAAGTTTTTCTGCTTCTTGCTTGTAAATCTCCCTGCCTTCGAGGAATTGAATCAGCATGTCGGCTGAGAATCCCGTGTGTGCGACAATAGCGAATATGGTATCTAAATTCATTGAACGTTCGCATTCTCCACAGGGTTGGGCAAGGTTATTTCCGTGCTTGCAATCAAAGTCGAACAACAAAGGTTGCAGTGCGATGTACTGTCCTTTTGGTGAAAGTTGTTTGTGACCATCGCCTCGGATATGGTGTGGTCGTAAGCCGTCCCCGCCGAGATTGAAACTTACAATGGTACCGCTACGCACATCGATAGCATTTTGATTTTCATCGACAACGACGTCTTCAAGTGCGCGCTTCAATTGATATTCAAGATGCCCTGCTTTTGCAATTGCACCTTGTGAAGATTCTGCAAGGCTACGCCTACCTGCGGCAGAAGCCAACCAGTACTCATCTGGTTCCATACCGGTCCCGTAGCAATTCTCGATGAAGCCTTTGTTCCTCGGGTGTTGTGGTTCGTATCCCGGGATTGGGTAATGAGGGAGAGTTCGGTCTCTGTTGATTCCCCAAATTGGCCTTCGTCCACCATATGCAACTTGTCCATATGCGGCCGACATTTGTTGAATGTTCAAAGGCTTTCCACGGGCTTTGCTTCTGACAGCGATTTGAATTGGATTTTCTGGTCCTACTCTGTCAGATACCATGTTTGTTACGTATCCTTCAAACTCACCTGCAATGCTCTTGATTTTATCTTCGACCCACTCGAGTGGGTTTGTCCGTATATCCGACAAGTCTGCTAACGTCAAGTCTGGCAATTTTTCCAGTGTGCGACTGTCATACGCTTTTTGGTACTCAAGCATCTTTGAACTTGCCAAATCGTATTCTTTCTTGATTTCTCCTCGGACATCGAAATCAAGTAGCGAACAATCGCCGGTGTCGATTGAATATCCTACATGCTTATGTGCGGCAAATGCAATCCGGGTAAATTGCATAATGAATCTCTTCATCTCTTCGAATCCTTGCTCGTAGCCGTATTTGTAAAAAAATGCTGGTGCTATCGACGCGCCGCCTTCACCGAATGAAGTTTTGTCGAGAGTACCATAGATGATTTGTCCATCAAGAATCAGAACCTCTTCTTTTTCTTCTTTCCCTTTGAACTTGCCATTGTACAATTGGCTGTCGCTGGTCTTTCGTTTGATAATTCCATCATTATCTCGTTGTGGGTTATTTCCTTTGAATACCGCATTGATACCATCTGGAATAAGTGATGACAATAATGCCCTTCCTGTCCAGTACATTTTTCCATCGGTGTGTTTGTAGTCTGGGTCGGGAAGTTTTTCTGGATATATCAGTTCTCCTTCTTCATTACGATACCATGTTGCAGAAATCAACTCCATTGTTCTCCACTTCGTAAAGAATGGGATTCCTTCATCTGAAGTATAACCCATTCCATTATACATTTTGCCAGCCTTTGTGATAATTGGCATAGTCAGCAAAGCGAGGCCACTTGTCTGGTCTTGGTCGGTTGCAATAGTGAGTTTTCCATAACGGCCATGGATGACATTCTTTTTGATGTCCATGATGTTTTTTGCTTGCTCGATTGCTTCGGGTGATTGCACGAAATGAAGTTTCCCGGCATCGCCGTCATAATCTGCGTTGAATGGAATACAAATCGTGGGATTAAATGCCAATGACTTGGACTTGAGAGGTACGACTTTCATAGCCATGATACTTTGCCTGTGCAATGACGGTGCGCGGTTGAACAATCCCCAGTCACCATAAGTAAGATGCCTTCCAACAATATCTCCAATCTCAAACGGCATCTCTTCTCTTCGAGTTCTATTCCAGTCCAAGAGGAACCTTTCCAGAATGTCTTTGTATTCTTCAATTGTCAGTGATGACAAGTCTATGTTGTTTTGGGTTTTGTACTCTTCAAAGTCCAACGCGGCTATTGTGTTCTTTAGGCTCTTGTCAGTCAAATCAATTACCGTGCGGTCTCTGGCTTCATCTTTTGATAGCCCTCCTCGAATCACATAATTTGCTCCCGGATAATGAGAAAACTTTGTTGTATTGACAATTGAGAAATCCATATTTGGTCCCCCATTGATAACCGCTTTACGTAGCCGTTCGTAGTTTTCTTCAGTCACTTCTTCTTCTATGGACACTGTCATGCAAACAGAAAGTGGAACTCCGATTTCATCGAAATCTAAGTCTGGGTTCGGCGTGAGTACGGAATACGAAACTGTGTTAACTGGCTTTGTTTGAATTACACGGCGCATTCGACTTTTGCCTCTACCTACACCTGAAAGCCTGTCCATAACGCCCTTGAAGTTGACCTGCTTAATTCGTCCTCGATTATCTCGAATTGACTTTGAGCCACCCGAGCCGACTTGGCCTGCTTGATTTGTAAGTACTTGTGTACATGCTTTATAGAGGCTCTTTATTCGACTTTGAATCAATCCTACGTCGTAATTTCGTTGCCTCGCTTTGACCAATCTGTTATTCACGAAAACTACGTTCTGATACAATTTTGACAAGTCATTCAATTCAAGCGAGCCGTCCATTGCAAACGAGTTGGGTCTAATCGGGATGGGTGCAACGGGTAGTACGGTCCAATACATGTCTGTCGGTTTTGAACCAGACCCGAAGCCCAGAAATTTGTGGTGTGGGGTCGGGATGTTCTCAAGTAGTGCATATGCTGTTGACATATCGATGATGCGTGGTCCATCGTAAATCGCTTTTGATGGAACGACTTGCCATTGCTGAAATGCATTCGTCCATACGAGTTGCGGCGAATACTCTTGACATCGAGGACATGGGAAATATTTGTTTTTCTGGTCTTCTTTGCTATGATTCTCTTTGACTACTTCCCGCATTGCATTCAATACCTTTGTGTGGCCAAATTGATTTGTTTCATTTTCAAAGTAATAATCAACGACGGGTTCAATTGATTCGAGTTGCTCATCAGTTGCACGGATATGGTAACAGTGATGGCAAACATGATTCATTGCAGTCGCGAGGGGAAGATTCAATGGACTTGTATACGAACTCCCACCTCGGAGGTATAGGAAATTTGGAACGGGTGATGCAAGTTCGATATGCCCGAAGTGTCCCGGGCAATTCTGCAATGGTATGTTTGTATTTTTTGTCAATGAGCAAGTATAGCATTCTTCCGCAGACTCAAAGGTTCCCATACGTGGGTCCATTACACTGTGTTCAATAGGTAACTGTGTTCTTCCTTCCGTATATGTTCCTTCTTCGAATACTTCGACCGCCGACATTTGCCGGATTTCTTCGGGCGAAAGAAGGCTAACTTGCAATGCTTTGATTTGTGGCTGGTACAATTCAATAACATTCGACATACCAAATCGAGTTGCTTTCAGGCTGTACTTGAATCCAGCAGGGAGGATTGCTCCTCTTAATCCAGCCTTCGCTTCATCCGCTTCTCCGACTATCGGCGTTTGGTCTTCGATGTATGGTGGGTCGTATGAGTTTTCATCTCGTTCTGGTACTTCTCGCCCTTCTTCGATTCTTTTCTCAACGAATTCCTCCCATGTAGGTGTCAATTTGAATCCAAGTAATACGATACGTGTCTGGTCTTTTTTCAAAGCCGCCGCATTTGGGTGTCTATGCAACCATTTCTTCGCAGAAGAAAGTGTTGTCGGTACCCACCGCGTAGTTGCAAAATTGAAGTCAATGAAAATGTCCCCATTCTCATCTTTGATAATCTGGTCAAATGGGACTGGCCAGAAAAACTTCGTAACACGAAAGTCTGGTTCCTCTTCCGGTTCATCCACCATATTCCAACATCCTGATGGACATGTCAATGCGGCGGGTCACCATAAACGGTTCCTTTTTCTTTGACTTCTTCAAAACCACTGTAATCAGCCTTCCGAGACTTGTTATCTCACCCGCCGGGATATTGATAACGCCTTTGCTTATGTTTGCGAGTTTGCCTTCCATCAACAGCCTCTCGCCCACATAAACTGGCCTTTTGTCTCGTAAGTCTCCATCGGTTACGAATGAATATTCGATTTCCAGTGGTATTGTCGAAAAGATTTCTGGGGCTGATATCATCTTCAGAATGAAGTTTTCACAATTGAGTATCTCTGCAATTTGATTCAATGATGCGTTCATTGAAAACTCCAGCCGATGTTCATGTTCATGTTCATGGACTACAACATCGAACAACTTTCCAACCAATTCGGGGTGATTTGTTTTCACATCTCCATGCATCGCCAACGTTGCGAATGTATTGCCTTCTTTCGCCAAAGAGACCATCGTGGATGACTTTGTACCCCATGGACATTTGCCGACAATCACTCCCTTTTCGGGATGAATGAACGGATGTGGGTGCATGTGCAAAAAGTTGACTTCACCAATGCCGACAAATGGCAAAGACCCTCCAACTTTGACTCGGCCAACATAGGTCGGGAACCCGCCCATGATACTCGCATGTCATACTGGGAATTAAATCAACCTGCCATTGCCTTGACAGCCAAGAAGTCTGCAAGTTCATTCATTTTGTTTCCTGAATGGGCTTTTACTTTGATATACGAAGGTTCTGCCCTAAGTTTTACATGCAATTTTTCAATGCGTGATTTCAACTGTACCAACTTCGGGGCCTGAATGTTGTATTCTCCGTTCATTCCTTTCACCAACAACAGTGAATCGCTTTTGATGATTACCTCAATGGGAAGTCCCGGGTCCATTCGCTCGCTGATTTCTTCAAGTGCCCTCACAACTGCAAAGAATTCTGCATAGTTGATTGTCTGCACTCCGATGTATTCTCCGAGTAAAAAATCCACACCATCGTAGTCTCGATTTACAACGACTACTCCGATTCCTGCGTCCCCGAATTCTCCTTTTGACCCATCTGTCCATACTTCATATCTTACCATTCAATTCACCCGTATGCTGGAATTACCACTCGATAATATACCGTGTCTTCGCCACCTACTCGGCTCTTTCGCAGTATTTTCACTACGGAACCGATTTCAATTTCTTCAATTCCTTGCCGTTCTGCGGCGGCAACGAGGGCCGGGTCTGTTACCAACAGACCTGACAATGCCCCCATCAGAGGGCCAAGTTCTCGTTTTGCTTCAGCAGAAGACAAGATGATGTGCATTGGTACACGTTCATGATTGAGCGGGTCCATGGTACTCGGAGGTGTTTATGGGTTATAATTTCACCAGTCCTCGTCGTCCTCGTCGTCATCGTCGTCATCGGTTGAAAATGACTTCAACATTGCGTCGATATCGCTTTCCTCGTCCTCTTCATCTTGGTCGAGTGAATTGGAATCTTCATCCGAGTCTTCATCTTCGCTATCCTCGTCTTCGTCCTCGTCGTCCCACCAATCGTCGTCGTCATCATCGTCGTCGTCATTGGAGTCCTCGTCTTCATCGTCTTCATCAAGTTCATCCCAGTCAAGACCTTCAAAGTCTTCATCCCAGTCCTCATCATATTCAGGCTCGGCCTTTTTCTTTGCTCGCTTTGGGGTTTTCTTTGCTGGCGCAGAAACGTTTTCGGTTTCACCACCTTGAAGTCCAAGATGCTTTGCAGTGATGTCTGAATTTTTCTTCATTGCGAGACTTGGTTCCAACCATCCTTTCAATTTGCGCTTTGCGCTTCCTTCATTCATGGCTTTGACTTGAACTTGAAGACTATATGTGAACTTCTTCATGGACTTCGCTGGTTTCAAGTGGATTATGAAGATATTGTGTTGAAACCTATAAGTTCATAACCGACCTACTTATAGGTTATAGCGTGGAGGATGAGCCGCATTGGGAGCGGGTTGCGTATACGACTATCCAAATACGCAGATTCGACAAAGAACGGCTACTTCATCACGCATTTCCACGGGAGCCCAACTGGAAAACGTTCAGTCGAATACTGGATATTCTCGACCAGATTGAAAAAGCGGGTGGCTGGCTGGAAATTAAAAAGAAACTGAAGGAGAGTAATTACTATGGCAAAGTACACCAGAATCGTAAAGAATATTGAGGCTTCTTTTCGAAGAATCATGGACCGCGATGGCGTTACAGAGGTTAATACCAGACAAATCCAAGATGAGTACAATATGGGGAGTAACTATGGAATTACCACTCAAAGACTCACAAATCTCCTTCAACGACGCCCACAGTTCCGCCAAATCCGTACTGAAAGTATCAAAGGCACAAACAGGCAGACAACTTACTGGAAACTGGCCGATATTGAGCAGGTTTGAAGGGTATCGATACCCCCAATTACGCTATCATAATGGAAGGAGGGGTTAACTCTCCTTTCCCAGAGGTGGACAAATGAGTAAAATCAAATTGGACATACCTGATGGGAAAACAGTCGTTGAGACAAAGACAAAAGAGTGTCACTTTGTGTGTGCTTTGGAGTCTCTCACCGAGGAACAACAACGAGCGTTTGGCTTTATTCCTGATTGGGTTGGTGCATGAAATATGGCATACGACCCATCGGACAATAAACTGCCAGTATTCGGATTGTCAGACTGGAAACTCTTCGCACACGCGAAGAACATCATGACGGAACGAAAGCGCAAGGAACAACGCATTGAGGGAGAACCCACTATGTGCTGTATTGAAGACTGTGGAATTTTCATACAGTTGGAATACGTACGAAAAGTGGACCCTCGTACTCACGAAGTAATCGTTGAGTACTGGTACGACCCTGCTGAAATCAAAGGGGAAGTACGATGTGGATTCTGTAAGCGCGCAAAGCGATACGTTGGATATTCTCGATTCGACTGAATCTGTCAAGGTTATCAAAAACCTCAGACAACCATGCTTGTGGGGCTACCAACCCCCCTTGCATGGCCTGTCTCAGATGGAAGGTATCAGTACCCCTGATACCGCTATCATAATGGAGGGGAGGAATCCCCTCTTAGTCAATATAGACTGATTGCTGTAATGCTTGTGTCCATACCTGCGTGGTATATTATTAGCGGCACTTGCAGAACAACAATCACCTTTACCGCGCCATTCCTAATCGGCCCGGTAATATTGAGAAGTAACAAGTGTGAGCGTAAATATCTCGAAAGAGGGGCCTCCATACGGTGGAAACACAGTAGGGGAAGCGCGTACAGTAATGACACTTGAAAAACAGAAACCGGGATACAATGAGATGTGTCGCGTTCAGGCTCCGCAAGGAGAAAGCCACCTTACAGGTCATGCTGATGGTGGTACTGGATGAGGAATTCCGGGTGCTTGTTGCTTTGTTGAAAATATTACCTGATTATACATTAAATCGAGGCGCGGCGAGAGTATAAAAATTGACATAGACCCGGGATTGGCGTTCCCAGTCTACTTTGGTTGTTTACCAAGGTAGGCAAAATGCGCAACTCACTACTCGAACCATAGTAGTGAAATGGGGTGGCGACCCTTATTTAACCGCCATAGATACACATGACTATCGAAAAAGTACAAAAAGTAATGAATTTTTTGCGAGATAATATGCGTGCAATAGCAATCGATGTTGTTGTTGAAACGCATGAATTGGTGTCGAATGATAACGGTGATGAACTTATTTCATTCGGTGATATCGATGTTATTATCAAGGAACTTGCTGTGAAGATGGTTCGAGACGTTCTTTGGACCGGCTTTGCTATTCACGTACATGATGGAAACAAGGAGGAATCCCAAACGTTCATCAAGTACGTGGCGACCAAGGAATTTTTCAAAGATTCAATGATTGGTATTCTCGTGAACGAATACATCGAACGCGACATGGGATTTGCGATGGCACTTTCACAAGTGTTCTCAAACGCCATGACCAAGATGACCGAATCAATCTTCGAAGAGTACCTTCGGCAAAACTGAAACTTGCTTTTGGAGTGATGTATCAGGCAACCTGTACTGTGGGCTACCAACCTGCTTTACGGAGTTGTTCATAGATGAACAAGGAAGAACCAGATGCTGACATTGAAGCCGTTGTTAACGAATCAATGAAAGAGTATCTGTTGAAGTTGTGAATCAGGCAAAGCACACTGTGAGACTACCAATCTCCCTGTGCGACTGTCGCAGTCCTCGAAAGAGGGCAGGAGATGGAAAAATATGAACGAAAGCAACGAAGTTGTATGGAATACAACGATGCCAGACGGTTCTCCGGTCATTAAGTTGACCGAGGGAATGACCGACGGTATTCGCGACCTCGTCAACCTTGGCGAGAGTGTGCGAGAAGCAGAAGCAAATACCCGTGACCACGGATGGGAACTGTACCGACAACACGAATTGGGACAGCAAATCCACTGGGACGGATGTGAACATGACGTGATGTTGGTCTGTGATGGCTCCAAAACGGGCATCACAACCGGCCGCACGTTGGTGTGGGAATTTTGCCGTCACTGCGGCGAAATGAACGGTAAGGAACACATTCCTTACTACTGGACGAAAATCGTTGAGGTGAAGGTGCGAACCATCATCCACGACAACGGAACCAGTGAAACGTTCGAAACAAGACCTAAGATGGTGCGTAAAGTACCTTCTTCGTACTCACTTGAAACTGGGTACGGAAAGCGTCACGTTCACACGCTGAAAGAAGCACGAAACATCATCGTGCCAATTCTTGAAGCACGTCTGCGAGAAGCCGAAAAGCACGCCGTCGTCTACGACGAAGAATGCAGCGACGAAGTCGACTGCAATTGTAAAGCGTGTGCTTGGTAATCGTTAACCACGAAACTTCATCCACTCAGACAACCACGTCTGCGGGGCTACCAACCCCCTTTTGTGGCCTGTCGTAGAGGTATGAAATATGACCGACAAAAAGGAAGAAAAACAGGAAAAAGACCGAAATAACTGGGAAATCAAAAAACCAGCGCAGATGAAAGGATGCGATAGCAACGGCTATTGGCCTTGCACGCCAACATTCCTTTGCTGTGGAGCAAAGCATATCCGAGAGAACCTCGGTGGCTTTTCCCTCCACTGCCCTGACTGCGACCAAGAAATTATTTCTCTGGACTTTTACAAGGACAAAGAAACGTCTATTTATTACAGAGCCGGATGCTACCGGCGGGAAGGGATTTACCACCCCCAAACTGTCGGCTACGATGGCGAAATGAAGTGCTGTCGCTGTATGCTCGACGAATCCCGTACTGGCATGGGGTACAAGACCGACCTTAACGCCCACCGAGAGTGGGGTAGGAGGTTCCATACGTCAGAATACTGGGGACCAAACCAGAGATGGACGGTTTGGCCGCTCGGACAACTGGATGTCAATTGGTACGGACGTTGGGGAGAAAAGAAGGTATCAATCGCCTTCGGTCATCACCCCGGCATCAAGCCAACGAGACTGACTTGGTATATCGAAGCAAACTTCGATTGCGCTGAACTTTTACACAGCCCGGATGGGCCTGCGTAAGCGAGTTGCCGGATTCTGATTCCTGAAGAAATCTTTCAGACAACCACGTCTGTGGGGGCTACCAACCCCCCTTCGTGGAACTGTCGCAGAGGAAACATTATGGTGAAAAAACCAAAAACGGAATACGATAAATTTGGACGATGCGGTTTCAGAGATGGAACCGGGTGCATCCGACCAGCAAATGGAACAGGTGGTTTGGGGTGGTGTATGTCTTGCGAAGACGACACCCAACGAGCCATTCTTCCGAGTGGGTTGCAAAACTACTCTCGGAAGCGACTGGACCAATTTGTGCGTGACAACCCCGATGCTTGGAAAAGTATCAAAGTTGAAACCACGCAAGATGCGCATTACGAATGAGTTGTGTTCAATAACCTCAGGCAAAACTGCACTACGGGCCACCAACCTGTTTTGCGGCGATGTCATAGGCACTGCGAACGGGGAAGCGATACAATAAAAGCGTCTGATAAACGTTGAATAAAAATCGTGGGTCCAAGTAGTGAAGGCAGTAGTAGGATGATAAAGACCATGTACAAGAGAAGTAAGTACGGTTCAATGAAGCACCGTCAAGGGTTCGATTCCCCCAACGGTTGTAGATAGTCTGGGCAAGTAAGAATGGATGGAATGCAAATCAACGCATACCCACCTGACCAAAAACCCAGATGATATTCTATTAATATAATATCGGCAGGATTGCGTAAATTGATGACGAGTTGTAGAGAACCTGAACGCTTACGAGATATACCACTGATAGTCTTGAAAGTAATACGTAAGTCTGTAAAATAGGTTATACCAGTGCCATAGAGGAAAATGATGAAACAAAACAAGTTTTTTATGATTCAAATTATTTGCTGGTATGATACGTTCTGGGATAACGTTTCATACCGGAGAGAGATGACTTTTGGGCCATTTTCAACGAAGGAAGAAATGAACGCTGAAATGCACCGAGTTCGTGACCACTTTTCTAAGAGGTTCGGCTGGGTGTTCAAGAACCACAAGCAAATGACGCCATTCAAGGCGTGGGAAGGCTATTGGACGAACCACAATGATGTCATTGGTTGGAAGAAAATCAGAAGCAACAACAGAAGATTCTGGGACAACCCCTACAAAGGGAATAGTTTGGACCCAGATGGACATGTGATTGGCTTTTGGAGAACAGTTCCAATCTTGAAGCAAGGTGACAGCGAAGTTCAACCTTACACGCTTGAAGACCGCAAATCGTCGGCACTTACACAGGACCGATTTTTTGCGCCCGATTGCCACTTGTGAGAATCTGAAGAACGAAATTCAATACCCTCAGACAAACCTGCATTACAGGCCACCAACCTGTTTTGCGGCGATGTCGCAGTTTTGAGGAAAACCCCCGAAAGCAAAGGGCCGCAAGGAGAGCGGCCTCCAGACGAGTAGGGCCAATGAGAAACACCGAGTAAAGGAAAACGGCTCGGTCGACTCCGACGAAAAGAAGATTCTGTTTTATCGAACGGAAATTTCTGCTCCGATTAGTCTACACAAACCGAAACCAAACATCTTACACAAGTCATTGCGAAAGCCTATGTAGGCACGCGAGCCTTGACACTTGTGTAGCGGCCGAAAGCCGTAAAGATGTACCGATAAGTCAAAGGCGGAGGCTGGGAGGGTAGGCTATTCTGTGCGTATGCATGCGCACGGTTCAGCCGAAACGGAAAAAGAAATTCCGTAGTATTGAAAAATACACAGATGGAAGCGTATCGATACAATCAGAAACGCTACCATAATGGAAGAAGGAGGCAACAAGCCCTTCTTCGTGCAATTGCACATAGACCCGGACTTTGTCTGACCGGGGGACCCGAAAGGAATCGCCAGAAGGCGACAAAATTTCACGTAAGAAGCGATATAATGAAGGGAACATCTTGAGCGGTGCCCGGTAATAATCGTGAGAGGGAACTTCAGCGTTGAAGAATGAACAAGAAGCGGGTGGTGCCGCCTTGTGACGACAATGCTGTTCGAATCGACGTGATTGAAAGACAATTGCCCTCTTTAGGGCCGGAATGTCACATCAAGACAACGACGACAAGTAAAGTAATGATGCGGCCACTGGGGAGCCGAGAGACCCAGCGCGAGCGAGACCGCGTTGTACTCGTTGAAAAAGTGCGATGGGACTCGAAATTCACCCTTCAAGCACAAAAATCGGGGTAAGCCCCCGAGCAATAAGAACTGAAAGAAGGACCTGTGGAGAGGCGATGGAGAGTTGGCAACGAGTCTTGTACTCGGATTCAAAGTCGGAGAAAATCATGGATTTATGAACTGTGAACTCGAAGCGAAACCCTTAGATGCGCTTGCGCATCGACGTGATTATTGGATTATATTGGCCATTGGATAATGGGCAATCGGAATAGCGAGCGAGACCACAAAGGGCGAACGTGGTCGGGAAAATGAAGCGGTAAGATGAGACGAACCGCAAGTCCACCTTTTATTCAAGAGGGCAAAGTCCCTCAACGCCGGGAGGCAATGTACTCCCGGCAACCCGAAGGCTCCAACACGCCTTCACTTAACCAAACAGGTCGAATTAGACCGAATCAATGGCCCCAAAGACTGGGCCGTGTTGGGGAATCCGGACGGAGGCATGAAATTCGCCATCGATGTTACGGCCCCATAGAGGAGGAACAACATGAAAATAGTATGTTTTAACCCGAGGACAGGAAGAAATGGATTACCCGCAATCTGTGGTGCAGTGCAAATGACTGGGTTCATTCCCGGTAAGCACACGCTTCGCCAAGACCGCCCATGTGATGGGTGCGGCAAAGCAGGCCACTACGATGGCGTCGGTGACGACTGGACTGCAATGGAAGTCAACGGACTTGAAGCCGTCAACTCCGATGTGAAGCCAATCCGCGAACTTTGAGCGGATATCTTCTTCCGTAATATCGGAACCTCAGACAACCACGTCTGTGGGGGCTACCAACCCCCCTTATGTGGATGTCGCAGTCCCGAAAGGGGCAGGAGGAGGACACGTATGTCCTCAACAAACGAAAGAAGAAAAGAACTTGGAAAAGAAAGAAGAATACGAGACAACAACCTTATGTTGGATTTTTGGAACAATTTGTCCCAAATCGAACGAAGTGGTTGGGTCCGTGCGTCGATTGAAGCGAAGGGGCATCAAAACTCCATCTCTTCGATGACGACGAATTTCGGATGGAACCTGTCGGATGCCATGAGAATGGCTTACGACGCAAACAATCTGTTCGTTGACCCTGACACGGGAAATTTTGTCGTCCGTGTTCGCTAAGGCTTTTCCTTTGAAAGAAAAACTCTTCAGGCAACCGCACCTGTGGGGCTACCAACCCCCTTTTGTGGCTTGCCGTAGTCGAATCTCACCCCTTGGAGACAAATTCTCTGGGATTAGGTGATGATTCTTAGTGAGAGGGTATCGGTACTATCTGATACGCTACCATAATGGAAGGAGGGAAGCCCCCTTCTCAGTAACGTGCATAAAACCACGTACTCAGTTTGGCACTTGTGCCGAACCGGCATCACTTGTGGTGTCGGTGGTAGGACTCCAAATCCTATCATAGTTGGGCACTTGTGCCCGACCGGCATCACTTGTGGTGTCGGTGATGGAACTTGTTTCATCATAGGCGCAACGACGAGTAAAGCAGAGCGATAATGGGGAAGAGTGACCCTTGCTCATAATTACCCGTCGAGCCGCAGGGAACCCGGCAAGTTTCGCAAATGCGAACTTGCCTCAGTAATCCACCAACAGACGCTAACCTCTTCGGAGGCCGGGGTAACTCCCGCTTTAGTCGACCGGTGGACGGACACAGCGTAGTGTGGTTTGGCCACCTTGCTGTGCAATTGTGTCCTGTCGGGGAGTAGCATAAAATACTCCTTGGTAGGGCAGGGAAATCGCCATATTCACGTATGAACGATAATGCAATCGATAACAATCGAAGTGTGCTGAATTAAAACTTGTTGAGGCCAACCAGCCAATATGCTTGTTTTTAATTTCCAATGCCCATATGGGCATTGGATGAAACTGTTGCCGGGGAGGAGAAACCCGGTTGTCAAGGAATCAGTAGGAACCGTAAGGTACAAGCAATAAATCAGTGAGAAAGGCCCGCAAGGTTATAATCACTGGTGAACGTATCTGGACTATTGTGAAATTGAACGCGCCCTTTGGCGTGATACGTTGCGCGTTACGCTCTCCCGTAAAAAGGAGGGGCCTCGTAACGCGTAATAATGTGCGAGAGGTCTAATCAGCCTCTCGACACCTTACAGGCTCGAAAGAGTCGTACAAGGACAGTGAACAGGTGGGTTCTCGCCCACTACTGGAGGCTTAACCGCCAGAAAGTCACACAAAAGAGGAAATCGTGGAATCATCGAATATGCTCAAAAGGCTGACGATGAACAAAATGCCACGGTACCGGAGCCACGGCTCGTGAGACGGTAATCGATGTCGGGTTAGTAATAACCCATGCGTTGCTGGAAAAAGAAAGCCAGCGAAAATAACTGAAATCGAGTGATTACAAGATGAACACTCTCAAAAATGAAGCGTCGATTAAGATGCGGTTTCAGGAAATTGGATGAACGTAATGCCCAAGAGAATTATCTTAATTGACGTTAAAATATTCTCGAATATTTGGGCCTCCCCTTGCTACCTCCCCGGAGGACACATAGGTAACAAAAGAACTACCATACTTCACTAATCTTGGTGGTACTTTTGATGCAACCGGTACTTAGGTACTGGGAGGTGATTGGCAGTGGAATTTATTTCACTGCCATTCATTTTTTGCAATACCATAGGGAACCAAGTCTCGACTGGCACAAGTAGCCACCGCGACTCGCATTAATTCGGAAGGTTCGAATCCTTCCCGCTTTCGGAGTGGAAACACAACGTCCCATTCGCAACGGAGCCAAGTATTGATTGAATAGACGCAGGCATGCTAATCGTTCAGGATTGAAAAGTGACACCGCGATGCGTGGATGTTTTGGCGGTATATGTGTAAAAATTATGCGATAGTGGCAAAAAGGTCTTGCAGACCTCTGGGCATTCCCACAGACCCAAAAAGGGTCAGGAGGTCGCTTCTATGGCGACAAACCAAAAAGGACAAGAAAAACAAAAAGCATTTTTCATCGAAATTCAACATAATAATTGGGATTACGATTGGAACCAAGGTTTTAGCCTTGGTAAAATCAAAACGTATGGCCCATTCAAGAATATGAACGACGCACGAAAAATTATGGACCTAATTCGAAACGAAGAAAAATTTCGCTATGTATTCACAAAATACAAAGTGACTGCGAGAGGACGCCATTTTGGATGGAACAAGATTCACGTTGGGATTTACTCATACGGATTTTATCATCCTCATCCCTCGGGTTACATCACAAACGAAGACGGTACGATAAAGCAGATTACAGCGAGAACACACGGAGAAATGAAAATTTATCTTCACCCCAACGGGGGATACTGGAGATTCATTACAACCGAAGCACCTGCGAATAAAGAAATTGAGTGGTACGACATGGACTATTGGCTCCAACCCCACTCAACCGGAAATGACCGTGACGCGTTCGGTATTCAGTATCTTTGAAATTGCTTTGAATCAACATGTTCGGACAACCACATTGTGAGGCTACCAACCTCCCTTGTGGAACTGTCTCAGAGGACCTAATATGGTGAACAGAAACTACATTCGACTCATTGTAGGCGTAGCCGTGCATTACGGTTTAAATGAAGCAAAACAGTGCGCTGAAGGCTGGGCAAATGGAAAAGAAATTTTCGATGTGCTACCAGAAGGCGGCTGTATTACAAAATACGAGTACGACCAACTTGGATACGTACCGGACTGGAGTTACGCCTTTTTTTACATTGATGAATGATTCACACACCCTCAGACAAACCCACAGTGAGACTACCAATCTCATTTCGTGGAACTGTCCCAGAGGTCAAAATATGACCGACAAAAAGGAAGATAATCAGGAAGAAGACCGAGACAAATGGACAGTTCAGCAATGGACTGACTACGCGAAAGCAGGGAACAAGGACCTTCGTTGGGCAAACCTCGAAGGTGCAGACCTCGAAGGTGTAGACCTAAGCGAGGCGGTACTTGAATATGCAACCCTCGTAGGTGCAAACCTCTATGGTGCAAGTCTTGCGTATGCGAGCCTCGGCGGTGCATACCTCAGAGGCGCAAACCTCGAAGATGCAGACCTCAGAGGTCAAGACTTTGACGACCTGCGTAGGCGAGTTGCCGGATTCTGATTCCTGAAGGAAACTTCAGACAAACCACATTGTGAGACTACCAATCCACTCTGTGAGTTGTCATAGGGGGACAATCTTGTCAGATTAATCGCCACGGAATATGGCGACCTACACCAATGGACTGTGTCGGAAACTTGTACAAGTACGGCTTTCACGTGGAACGGGCGGTGTCCCGTTCTGTACGGAATTGACTCAGTGACTTCGACTCGATGTAGGAGGTTGAAGGTGATGAGCCGTTGTTCGGATAATAGAACCGGTCTCCCTCAGTAAGAAATTACCTACACCCTTCGGGGTGAAATTTAGGAGAGAATATATATGACGAACATACGGACATGTCACCGATGCAAAACGAACTTTCGGGCTTTTTCAATGAAGTCTCGACAAATGGTCTGCGACACTTGCAAGGAAGCGCGCAAGAAAAAGCAGGCCCAAGAAGTCGTAACACCCGAACGCGCGGATGCACCGGTTGACCCGAATGAACGAATTGACCAACTTGAGAAGTCGTTGGAGATGCTACACAGTGCTATCGCTGTGGAAGTTGAAAACCAAATCAGGGCCAAATTGAAGCCTTTGCTTCAAGAACTGATGGACGAACAACTCAATGAACTGAAGACGCTGATTGCCGCCGCACAAAGCAAGGCACTCAAAGCAGAACGAAAATTGGAAGAAGCCATGAAGGATGATTTCCAAGATTTGATTGTACGAGTACGTGCGGTGAACAAATCACAAACGGCTGTTCGAAAACATCTCAAGACCCTTTACAACAAGGTCGACAAGATGAAGAAAGACAACTCTTGAGTTGATTGATTCAAAAATTCATCTCAGACATACCCACAATGAGGACCACCAATCCCTGTTGTGGACTGTCTCAGAGGTACGAAATATGACCGACGAAAAGGAAGAATATGTGAAAATTAAGACCAACATGCCATGGTATAACACGGACAACATTATCTATCGGATACTGTATATGTACCTGATGGGCTTTCTTGCGAAAATCAAGAACAACACGGTTGTTGCGAAACCAATGATGAGCAAGTTGACGGCCGATTCAATCGGAGCCGTATACAACATCGACGAATCAGACTATGTGGAACGAGAAGTCCTTCACCCATCTGCGGGGGAGGAAGTCTATTCATTCCTTGGTATTGATGAAGACGGAGAAATCATCTTTGGGGAACCAGAGCAAATTGCTATTGACGCTAAGGTCATGACCGTACCACTTGACGGGGACACGGTACTCCTTGATTTGCCTGCTACGCTTGAACATTTCATCGCTGAATACGAAGCGAATGACTGGGATGAAATGAGCGACTGGTGGGCCAAGGCAAGCCAAATTGTTCCATTCTTGTGGGACTGATTTCACATACCGATGAACAGACACAACATTTGTGAGGATTACCAGTCCTCCATTTGTGTCTTAGAAGATGGAAAAGTGAATTGTAAAGGTATTGTTACTTTTGCACACGCTA
>Ga0181566_10000417_pt1 | contig 33019 bp, 33 predicted proteins | sample 101ome_15_FD_133762 | JGI IMG/M metagenome (GOLD analysis project Ga0181566, IMG submission 133762) | Coastal salt marsh microbial communities from the Groves Creek Marsh, Skidaway Island, Georgia - 101402AT metaG (megahit assembly) | ecosystem: Environmental > Aquatic > Marine > Intertidal...
CAGCAAGATGGGCAAGACTCCCTTATGATTTCTTGGACAAAGTTTCAAATAGGATTATTAATGAGATATCAAGAATCTCTAGAGTCGTATTCGATATTTCAGGAAAACCTCCATCAACTATAGAGTGGGAGTAGTTATTTTAGTGCAAGTAATTGATTTAGTTGGATTTGTTACTGACACATAACCATCGGAGGTGTGAGATGAAATCTTATGACGAGTTAAAAGCTGAAATGGAAGCAATTCAGCAGCAGATTTGAAGCTAAAAGAATGAACGTGCCAACGCACTGAAAGAAGTAAAGCGTCTTTGCAAAGAGTTTGGCTTTACTGCTGGCATGCTAAAGGCTCGCTTGCCAAGGGACGAGGTGAACAATGAATTTAAGCTACAAAAATAATTTTTCTATAGAGGAAAATACGTTTATAAAGATTTATAAACAATTGACTAAGCTGCAGTCTAGCTCAAATTTTTTGGTACGATATTTTGGTTCGGCGAGTAATATTTTTTTCAGACGGCTTGGCTTCTCCTTGGTTGCTCACAAAAAAAAACTTTTTGTAAATGCAAATATAAGTGGATTAAATTTCAAAGCTAGATCGACGAATTCGCAATTCCACTCTATTTATTTCGACGAATACAGCGATTGTTACGAACCAGATGTTTACTGTGCGATAGAAAAATATTTACCAAATAATGGAACAATGCTGGATATTGGTTCCAATTGGGGTCACCACACCTTTGATGCTGTGTTTAGGAAAGACGCAACAGTGTATTCCTTTGAGCCAAATGTCGATGTATACAATGATCTCTTAAAGATTAGATCTGACCTAAGCTTTGAACATAAAGTAACACCTTATAATTTTGGACTTGGGTCTACAGCTGGTTATCTGCAGCTTCAACAGACTGATTTCGAAAGCGGTGTCGGTAGCGTTGATAGCCTCTTCGTAGCTGGAAGAGTTTTGGGCCGCCATTGGTTGGCACGTATAATAGACTGGATCACATTTAAAAAACCTATCATACAGTCCGCTGAAGTAAGAGTTCTAGACGACGTTCTCGACCCAAAATCACATATCGATTTTATAAAAATTGATTGTGAGGGGTATGAGTTAAATGCGCTTAAGGGAGGGAGGCATCTTATAGCACGTGATTTGCCAGTGATAGTCTTTGAAATTCATACCGATGACACATGCTCCAACTATAGTCTTTTCAGAGATTTTTTTGGGACTATTGACTACGAGTTATTCGAAATAAATACAGACTTTAATTGTGGGTTGTGGGACATAAAGGCTGTCAAAAGTTTAACGCCGAACAAGCAATATAACTTGTTAGCGAAAAGCAAATCGAAATCCTAAAGCTTTCGAAAGCTTGGCAATGAAGATTGATGATTAGTATTTCTCTTCCAACACTTTAAAATCAAATATTCTCTGGGAAGTTAAGAAATTAGAAGATTGCATTGTGTGTAAAATGAATAACTAATTTCCCTGGCTTAGGTATCAATATTGTTTTTTAAAGTTGACTATTCCTCTAATTCTCTTACATTAATAAGAAAACTTTTAAGATTCACCAGTTTAAACAAACTCCTTGTAAGAATTCTTTATGGTAAAGGTTATGAGAAAAAAGTTGATGACGCTCTTATAGAATCTATCAGAAAAAGTGATATTGTTTGGGATATTGGAGCTAACATAGGACTCTATACTAAGATTTTCTCTCGTTTGGTAGGTATCAGTGGAATGGTTTTTGCTTTCGAACCTCATCCTTCAACTTATAGGATTCTGAAAGATAATTGCTCACGTGAAAATATTAAGGCCATAAATATTGCCTTATCGGATTGTGAGGGAGATATATTCTTTTCAGATAAGAAAACCCACACAATAAATTCTATCGTTGATAAAGGCTTTTCTGGAAAAAAGATTACAGTCAAAGTTAACACTGCTGATAATATTATTATTAGACAAATAGCCAAAATTCCCAATGTTATTAAAATTGATGTTGAAGGTTTTGAGCTTTCTGTAATTAAAGGGATGGGCAAGGTGCTTTCTAGTAGCCAGTTAAGGGTTATAGTAATTGAGATCCATCATAAGCGCATGGAAGATATGAACATTGACAATGGTCCCAGAAAAATTATAGATATACTAGAATTGAATAAATTTTTAATTAGATGGATTGATCCATCTCATATCCTAGCATATCGTTTATGAGTAAGCTTTTAAGTTATTTTCTCCCACTTAAATTATGATTATCTCAAGAACCCCATTTAGAATTTCATTTTTTGGGGGTGGTACAGATTATCCAAAATGGTTCACTGATAATGGCGGTGCCGTTTTATCGACGAGTATAGACAAATATTGTTATATTTCATTGAGAAAACTCCCTCCCTTTTTTGAACATAAACATAGAATTGTATACTCCAAGGTGGAAAGTGTAAAAAGTGAAGACAAAATTGCACACCCTGTAGTGAGAGCCGTTTTAAGTCATATTGAGGTTAATGATGGACTAGAAATTCACCATGATGGTGACTTACCTGCAAGATCAGGCCTTGGCTCTAGCTCATCTTTCACTGTTGGCTTATTGAATGCTATATATGCTTACAAAGGATCTTTCATTAGTTCTAGAAAACTTGCTGAAGAAGCTATTCATATTGAGCAAAATATTATTGGAGAAAATGTTGGCTCTCAAGATCAAGTAGCAGCTGCCATTGGAGGTCTAAACAAAATTTCATTTAATCAAGATGGGTCCTTCAGTGTTTCACCCATCATAATTTCTAGAAGTGTTACTGATAATTTTCAGAAACATCTTTTGTTGTTCTTTACGGGTGTTTCTAGATTTTCATCAGATATTGCAGAAGCTCAGCTTAAAAATATGAGCAAAAAAGAGAAAGAACTTTTAAGAATGCATGATATGGTAGATATGGCAATTAGCATCCTAAATTCAAATGATATGGACAGTTTTGGAGAGCTTATGAAGGAATCTTGGGATCTTAAATCTAGTTTGTCTTCGATGATTGCAAGTCAGAAAATTAAAGAAATATATGAAACAGCAATTTCGGCTGGAGCAACTAGCGGAAAAATATTAGGCGCTGGAGGAGGCGGTTTTATTATGTTTTTCGCTAAACCGCAATATCACATGCAAATTAAAAGAAAACTGAATAATTTGGTTAATGTGCCATTTAATTTTGAGAGAGAAGGAAGTCAAATAGTTCTTTATGAGCCAAATGGACTATGACTATGAGATTATTTTTCTTTTTTTAGTATCTTCTTTTGTATATATTTGAGTTATTTCTTATAATTTTTTGAGTTTAAAAATATGAGATATCTAATTACTGGTGGAGCTGGATTTATAGGTTCAGCCCTCATAAGAGAATTAATAAAAGATGAAAATAATTATATTTCAAATATTGATTCTCTTACATACGCTGGAAATCTAAATTCTTTGCCGAATCTTTCATTGAATCCAAGGTATGAATTTGAAAATATAGATATTAATGATTCAGAGAAGGTTAAATTTGTTTTTAATAAATTTAAACCTGATAAGGTTATTCATTTAGCTGCTGAGAGTCATGTTGATCGCTCTATAGACTCTGCTGAAAATTTCCTAACAACTAATATTATGGGTACCTTTAAATTATTGGAGGTTGCAAGAAGTTATTGGGAAAAACTTCCACCTAGACAGAAAGATTTATTTTTATTTCATCATGTTTCAACTGATGAGGTTTATGGAGATCTAGTAGATAAAAATGAATTATTTACGGAAACTACTTGCTATAAGCCCAGCTCTCCATACTCAGCGAGTAAAGCAAGCTCAGATCATTTGGTTAGAGCCTGGAATAGAACATATGGATTCCCTTCGCTAATTACTAATTGTTCTAATAACTATGGACCTTTTCAATTCCCAGAAAAATTAATTCCTCATATAATTATCAATGCTATCAATCAAAAACCCCTGCCTGTTTATGGTAATGGGGAGCAAGTGCGGGACTGGTTATTTGTAGATGATCATGTAAAGGCGCTGATAAAAGTTGCAAACGAAGGAAAAACTGGAGAAACATATAACATTGGTGGATTCAATGAGATCAAGAATATTGATGTTGTTAAGAAGTTATGCGCTTTACTTAACGAATATTGCCCAGTGAGCTCTATGAGTAGTTATGAAGACCTTATAGTTTTCGTTAAAGATAGGCCTGGTCATGATATTAGGTATGCTATAGATTCATCAAAAATCTCAACCATGCTTAGTTGGCGACCTGATGAAAATTTTGATTCTGGATTAAGGAAAACAGTAGAGTGGTATCTACAAAATCGCAGTTGGTGGGAAGACATATTGAATGGCTCCTACCGCTTGAATAGACTAGGAAGTATATAGAATGAAAGGGATTGTTTTAGCTGGAGGAATGGGATCAAGGCTTTATCCTATTACAAAGGGAGTTTCCAAGCAACTTTTGCCAGTCTATGATAAACCTATGGTTTATTATCCTATTTCTGTTCTGATGTTGGCAGGCATAAAAGAAATTTTAATAATTTCTACCTCAGAAGATGTTAGTTCTTTCAAAAGACTTTTAGGGGATGGAGAAGACTTTGGAGTTACTTTTGAATACTGCGTTCAGAACTCGCCCGATGGAATAGCACATGCTTTTATTTTAGGAGAAGAGTTTATTGGCAATGACTCTGTTTGTCTTATATTGGGCGATAATATTTTTTATGGTCATGGGCTAACAGAGAGTCTGAAGAAGGCCATGTCAAAAAAAATTGGCGCTACAGTTTTTGGTTATCATGTTAAAGATCCTCAACGTTTTGGAGTTGTGTCTTTTGATAACAAAAACTTTGTAGAGTCAATTGAGGAGAAACCTTTAAAACCAAAGACTAATATTGCTATCACTGGATTGTACTTTTATGATAATAATGTTATTAATCTTGCAAAAACACTAAAACCAAGCATTAGAGGTGAATTAGAAATTACTGATCTTAATAACATTTATATAGAAAAAAATGAACTTTCACTTGAAATTTTGGGTCGAGGGACTGCTTGGTTAGATACTGGAACTCATTCATCTCTTCTAAGAGCATCAAATTTCGTTGAGTCTCTTGAGATTAATCAAGACCAGAAGATTGCATGCTTAGAAGAAGTGGCTTATTTAAATGGTTGGATTACTTTAGAAGGGTTAGTATCCCAAGGTAAAAAATTTTCAAAAACCGATTACGGCCAATATTTGTTGAAAATTGCCAAAGATGAAGATTGAAACAACAAATTTGACTGGTGTATTAGTTATAACTCCTGAAGTTTTTTCTGATTCAAGGGGTTTTTTCCTAGAGTCATTTAGCGCCAAGAAATACAAAGAAAATGGAATAAATTTTGATTTTGTTCAAGATAATATTTCTCGTTCATCTAAAGGAGTTCTGAGAGGCTTGCATTTCCAAAAAGCTAACCCACAAGGAAAACTGGTCTCCTGTTTAAGAGGAGCAGTATTTGATGTTGCTGTAGATTTAAGAAAGGATTCTAATACTTTTTCCAATTATTTTGCAATTGAATTAACGGATACTAACCATAAGCAACTTTGGATTCCCCCAGGTTTCGCTCATGGTTTTTGTGTTTTATCAAATTCGGCAGATTTCCATTATAAATGCACTAGTTTTTATGATGCCAAAGATGAAAGCGGCATTATTTGGAATGACCCTGAAATTAATATAGATTGGCCAATTGACAATCCTCTTATATCAAATAAAGATAGAATGCTAAAAAAACTAAGTGAATTATGAAAGTATTGTTAATTGGTGCAAATGGCCAATTAGGTAGAAATCTACATTACGATTTAAAACTTAATCACTGGAATGTTATCCCCATAACAAGGCAGCAATGGGATATGGCAAGCAACCCATCATATGGAATAGAAATTACTAATTTTTATAAACCGGATTTTATAATTAATCTAGCAGCATATACCAATGTTGATGCTGCTGAAAATGAATCTTATATTGCAAATAAAGTTAATTGTCTAAGTGCAAAATATCTTGCAATAGGAGCACAGTCTATAGGTGCCCCCCTAATTCACTTATCAACCGATTATGTTTTTCATGGGGACAGCAAAGACAGATATAAAGAGTATGATGATACGAATCCTGTCAATGAATATGGTAGAACAAAGCTTTGTGGTGAAAAAGAAGTTACTAAAAACTGTGAAAAATTTCTGATAATAAGGACCTCATGGCTTTTTTCATTAGATGGTAATAATTTTTTTAACACAATTGTTAATCTTAGCAAAACAAAAAATCAAATTAGAGTCATTAATGACCAATGGGGTTGTCCAACAAGTATTAGTTCATTATCAAAAGCGATTAATGAACTAATAAAATCTACCATAGTTGATAAAAATCACTATTGGGGAATTTATCATTTTTCTGGAGATAAGGTCGTTTCATGGTATCAATTTGCTGAGCAAATTCTACGTGAGATTTCTCTTAAAGATCCTGCATATATTCTTCCAGAGCTAAAGTCATGCCTTTCTAAAGACTATGGATCAATTGCTGAAAGACCAAAATATAGCGCTCTAAATAATAATTTGATTAAAGAAAAATTTAATATTCCGTCATGTGATTGGAGAAGTGATTTAAAAAAAACAGTAAAAAAATTAATTTTTAGTCGATGATTTTTTTTTATTTTTCAATGCTGATATACTTCTTTAAATATTCATTATGCACTGGAAAAAATAATTAAATGACTGCAAAAAAGATAGATAACACTGAAGAAATTTTTTTTGATACTTTTAAAGTAATTTGGTCAGGAAAATGGCTCATTATCTTTCTTACTGTTTTGAGCTTTTTGATCTCTTTTTTATATATCAAAACTTCAAAAGAAATTTTTGAGTCAAGGATATTTTATGATGTTTATTTAACTGATTTGAGTGTTGATTCCAAAGTGTCTCTTAGAAGTCCCTATGCCAATTTTGAGGACCAATTTAGAAATGAGTTCTACCGTCAGAGTTTATTTGATGCATGGCTTACGAGACAAGATAATAAAAGCCTTAATTATGAAGATTTAAGTCTTTTCTTCACCAATTCTGATGGATATGAGTTTCAGAAAAGACAGGAAAATATGGAGGGTTTTTTCAACAATACCGAAGTTAAAAATGAAAATAAGCAAAGGGCATTGATTGTTAAAACTAACGATAAAAATAAGTTGAGAGCATATTACTTATACATGCAGTTCATTAATGAACATATTACAGATAAGCAAAAAAAATTACTCCAAATGGATCTAGAGACTATGAAAAGAATTGATGAATATGCTAATTATTTGAATTATATAAATGATTATTTGACTAATACTTATAGTTCAAATGAAACACTAACAGAGTCAGATAAAGGCAATATCATTAAGATCTACAGAGATTTATTAAAAGGTAGGCCTGAAAATTTGAATAAATCAGAGATTAACATACACATTAAGGCAATTCAAGAAAAGATCAATGTTCTAAATTCTGATAATATTTTTTATATCAGTAAACCCACTATACCGTTAAAGATTTCTCCAAAAAGTCTATTAATCTCTATATCGAGTGTATTGTTTGGATTTTTCCTAGGTATCTTAATTTTGTTAGTTAGAAATTTTTTAATTCTAGGGTCAAAAAAAAGTTAAGTTTTGTTTAAAAATTAGTGTTTAAAAATTTTCGTTATGCTTCTCTAGTGTACCTATGAATGATTTTTCCAATGGAATTTACTATAAGTGGGTAAGTTTTTGGATTTTTGTTCTAATATTCTCCTCAATCTCTATTGAAGGACATGGGGGTCAAGCTGCTGTTGTCTTAATATTTTCTTCGCTGTATATACTCTTTAATAAAAAAAATATTAAAACTCAGAAGCTGAGTCAAAGTGAATCATCATTTATTTTATTAATTCTACTTTTTTTTCTAATCCAGTTTCTTGGGATAATCTTTCAGCCAGAAAATTATAAGACAGAGGGTTTTATCAAAACTATTAAATTCCTCGACAAGCCATCAAGGTGGTTGTTGCTCATACCTATTTACATAATCCTGAGAAGGGTGAAAATAAGTTGGGCTCATTTTTCTATCGCTATTTCAATTGGGGTATTTATTAGTTTGGGCTTTGCAATAAACGAGGTTTATTTTTTAAATATTGAGAGAGCAAAAGGCGGATCAAATCACTCAATTCCATTTGCCGAGATAATGGTTTGGGCAGACCTACTTCTTTGGATTCTTATGATATATGCATGGGATAAAAACAAAAGAGTTTTATCTGCTTTTCTTTTGTTTGCAAGTTTGCTAGCTTTCTATGGTTCATTGTTATCAGTTTCTAGAGGGGCTTGGGTTGCATATATCTTTATGTTTCTAATATGGCTAATATATTTATTTAAGAAAAATTCAGTCTCAAGAAAATCTCTTAAGCTGGGGCCAATTATTGTAAGAGTTTTATTTGCAGTAATTATTTTTCTATTTGTTTCACAAACTAATCAATATAAAGTGATTGAGAGTCACACAGTTAAGAATTTTGAGAATATTAAGACTTATGGAATTGATGATTCGCTCAATGGAAGAATAAGTCTTTATCAGGATAGTCTTATATCCATTGGAAATTATCCATATGGAGTCGGTACGGGCAATTTTCATAAAATACCACAAACTAAAAACCCCAAATTAAGACACGCACATAATGAGATATTAAATCTTGGAGTTGAAAATGGGATCCAGGCAATAATAGTATTTCTGGCCCTGATCTTTTATTGTTTAATTTACTTTTATAAACATTTGGGCAATAAGATAGATATAGTATCTATGTACGCTTCTTTAGGTTTGATGCATTTATCATCATTTTTGATATTTGGACTAAGTCAGTCAACATTTAGTCACCATCAAACCCTATTTATTTTTATTTTTTTTCTATATTTTTTCATTTCTCAAATTGAGGTAAATAAGTAATTGAACTTGGCTGTTTGTTATTTCTTAAAAACTAAATCTAACTAACAATATGAATATATAATTCACGTATTCAGCCTCTAAAATTAATTCTTAAATGTATTTTTAGTTTGAGATATAGCAACAAATTAAATTTATAAAATCGTGTTTTTGGAATTAGTTTGTCATGTGAATGTTGTAAAAAAACTATGACAAAACAAAAAAACAATAGCTCAATAGTTCCAGTCATACTTTGTGGAGGTAGCGGGAAAAGACTGTGGCCACTTAGTAGAGAAAGCTTCCCTAAGCAGTTTGTTCCAATAATTAAGGGGAAGAGCTTATTGGAGCTTGCATTTAATCGAGCAAATGCTATTTCTTCTAATGGAAAAATTTACACTGTTGCCAGTGAAAAACATCGCTTTTTGATTAATGATATTTCTCTAAAGGCAAATATTTCTTGTCTTAATATACTTGAACCTATCGCGAAAAATACTGCTCCAGCAATGGCTTTAGCGGCGCTCAATGCTTCTAAAGATGATATTTTAGTATTTCTGCCTTCTGACCATCATATTCCGGATAACAAAGCCTTTGTTCAAGCTGTTCATGACGGCATACCAAGTGCAGAGTGTGGTTCATTTGTAACTTTTGGAATTACACCTTCACACCCACATACTGGATATGGGTATATTCGTGTAGAAAGTCCTAAAAAAATGATTCAAAAAGTGCACTCATTTTTCGAAAAGCCTAATTTAAATGATGCTATTAGTTTTGTAGCCGATGGTCGATTTTTCTGGAATTCGGGTATTTTCTTAGTTAAAGCAGGCACTCTTCTAGATAGTCTTCTGCATTTTGCTCCAGATATTTTGGAGACAGTTGAGAGGGTTGTGAAATTTCAAAGACAAGAAGATAATTTTATTTTTCTCGATAAGGATATTTTTAGAAACTGTAGATCAGAATCAATTGATTATGCAGTTCTTGAAAAACATGACGAGGTCTGCTTAGTTAGATATTCTGGAGTTTGGTCAGATCTTGGTAATTGGATAGCAGTCAACGAATTAAATTCTAAAGATAAAGAAGGTAATTCAAAAATTGGAAATGGAAAATTTTTTGATTGTAAATCTACTTATATTCACGGAGCAGAGAGACTAGTTGTTGCTGCGGGATTGGAAAATCTCGTAATTGTTGATACAAAAGATGCGCTGCTGGTCTTAAATAAAGATCATGTTGAAAAGTTAAAAGATTTGGTTGAGAATCTTAAACAGATCGGGCTAACGGAAGCTATTGAGCATAAATACTCTAAAAGACCCTGGGGAGAATTTAATGTTATAGATGAGGGTTATGGCTTTAAAGTTAAGAGAATTATAGTAAAACCAGGGGGTTGTCTAAGTCTTCAATCCCATAAACACCGAGCAGAACATTGGGTAGTAGTACAAGGGATAGCGAGTGTAACATGTAACTCGAAAACCTTTACATTGTCGAAAAACGAATCAACTTTTATTCCAATTAATGTAAAACATCGACTCGAGAATCCTGGAAATATTCCTTTAGAAATAATTGAAGTTCAGTCTGGAGATTATCTGGATGAAGACGATATTGAAAGATTTCAAGATAGCTATGGAAGAGAAAATACAATTAATTGAATTACTTTAATTTTGAAGTACATTACTAACACCTTAATTAAATAAATAATATGAAGAGAGCTTTAATTACTGGAATTACCGGACAAGATGGTGCTTATTTAGCTGAATTGTTGCTTGAGAAGGGTTATGAAGTCCATGGAATAAAAAGAAGGACTTCTTTGTTTAATACTGACAGGATTGACCATCTTTATGAAGATCCTCATACATCGAATAGAAATTTTATCTTACATCATGGAGACCTAACTGATTCAAGTTCACTGATAAGAATTATTCAAGAAGTTCGACCCAATGAAATTTATAACTTAGCTGCTCAGTCTCACGTGGCTGTTTCTTTTGAAGAACCAGAATATACTGCAAATTCTGACGCTCTAGGTGCTTTAAGGATACTTGAGGCAATTCGTATTCTTGGGCTTGAAAAAGAAACACGGTACTACCAAGCTTCTACCTCAGAACTTTATGGTTTAGTCCAGGAGACGCCGCAAAGGGAGTCAACACCATTCTATCCTAGAAGTCCATACGCCGTAGCTAAGTTATACGCCTATTGGATAACAGTTAATTATCGTGAAGCTTATGGTATGTACGCATGTAATGGAATTCTTTTTAACCACGAATCACCTGTTAGAGGGGAGACTTTTGTAACAAGAAAAATTACTCGTGCTCTAGCAAGAATCAAGTTAGGGCTCCAAGATATTCTTTATCTTGGAAATCTAAATGCAAAAAGAGACTGGGGGCATGCAAAAGATTATGTTGAGATGCAGTGGATGATGATGCAACAATCAACTCCAGAAGATTTTGTAATTTCAACAGGAGTTCAATATTCAGTTAGGGATTTCGTTGATCTTGCAGCTAGAGAATTGGGGTTTCTTATTAGATGGGAAGGTGAAGGAATTGATGAAGTTGGATATCATGATGGGAGCGCAATTGTAAAGGTTGATCCTCGATATTACAGACCCACTGAGGTTGAGACGCTTCTTGGAGATTCAAGCAAAGCTGAAAATAAACTCGGATGGAAGCCTAAAATTTCCTTTAATCAATTGGTATCAGAAATGGTTAGTGAGGATTTGAAATCTGCTGAAAGAGATGAGCTTATGAAGATTAATGGCTATAAACCAATGAACTATTGGGACTAAAAACTAACTGTTAACCCAATGAACGAAACTATGATAACTAAGAATTTCCAGAATTACTTTATTATTTCTCTTTTTGGACTCATAGTTGATTTTTCTTTTTATGGGTTTATGGTTAACTTTATTGAATTAAGGCCAGAGCATGCTGGAGCTTTGTCATATATAGTTGGGCTTATTTTGCTTTATTGTCTCATGACGAAATATTTACCAGCTAAGAAAAATCACTCCAAGTTCCAAGGCATTACACTTTTTTTATTGAGTGGATTGTTTGGAATATTCATTACTTACATTATAATATTCCTTATTATGAGATTTAACTATCTAGACTATATCTTTGCAAAAGTAAGTGCAATTGTAATTAGTTTTATTACAATCTATTTGGTTAGAAAAAAGGTCTTATTTGAGATTTGATTTATCAGCAATGACAACAAAAAAGAAAATTTTTATAGCTGGAAATAATGGTATGGTTGGTCAAGCAATGTGCCGGGCTATTTCAAAGATGGATAATGTTCAGGTGATTTCTGCCCCAAGAAAAGATCTTGATCTTACTAGGCAAGATCAAGTTGAAGAGTATGTAAAATTGCATAAGCCTGATGAAATATATGTTGTAGCTGCTAAGGTTGGCGGCATAGTCGCTAACAGAGATTATCCTGCTCAATTCATTTATGAAAATTTAATGATTGAGAGTAATATTATTAATGTTGCACACAAAGAAGGTGTTTCTAAACTTATTTTCTTTGGCTCTAGTTGCATTTATCCTAAGTTGTCTAAACAACCGATTAAAGAAGAATATCTTTTAACTGGACTTCTTGAGCCAACAAATGAGCCATATGCAATTGCTAAAATTGCTGGTATAAAGTTGTGTGAAAGTTTCAATAGGCAATATGGAACTGATTTTAGATCTGTTATGCCTAGTAACTTATATGGCCCTGGGGACAATTATAATCCGAAGAATTCTCATGTTATACCTGGACTAATTTCTCGTTTTCATAAAGCTAAAATAAATGGAGATGAAAGCGTCACGGTTTGGGGAAGTGGTAATGCCTTAAGAGAATTTATGCATGTAGATGATCTTGCCAATGCCGTTGTTTTCCTTAGTGAAGTATCTAAAGAAGAATTTCAAGATAAAACTCATCCAATGTGCGCTCATGTTAATATTGGCTCTGGGGAGGAACGTTCAATTGGAGAAATTGCCAACATTATTAAAAATATTACTGATTATGAGGGGAAAATAATTTTTGATACGTCAATTCCTGATGGCACTCCCCGAAAAATCCTTGATAGCTCTTTAATGCGATCTTTTAATTGGGAACCTAAAATAAATCTTGAACAAGGGCTTGAAATGGCTTATTCTGATTATTTAAATTCTTTAGAATCTGGCTCGATTAGAATTTAAATATTCATATTTTCGGGAAAAGATATTAACAAAACACTGCAAGGAATTATTAGACTTCTTGATAAGAAGAGCAAGTTCAAAGCAATTCTTCTAGTGGCTTTGATGGCATTTTCTGCTGCTTTTGAAATATCAGTTGTAATGTTAATTTATGGAATAATCTCAATCTTCACTAGCGGCGACGTCTCTTCAGTTTTTGTGCTAAATGTTCTTGAATATGCTGGATATAACGCAGAAAGTAATTCTCTTGGCAATGTCCCAATGTTTACATTGTTCTTTTTTGTTGTTTCTATCTTTATAAGACTAGCAAATAGTTATTTTCAAATTATTTTTTCTGTGAAACAGGAATACTTAATATCCAAATCACTTCTTAATTCTTATGTTGGAAAGGATCTAGTTTGGTTCACCAATAATAACAGTATAGATTTATTAAAGAATATATTATCTGAAGTTTCAATAATAATATATTCAGGCCTATTACCAATAATGTCAATTGCTACTAATTCAATACTTGCTTTGTTTATGTTCATTGCACTGGCCTATGTTGATCCAATTGGCACAGTAATAGTTGTCGGAGTTATTTTCCTTTTCTATCTTTATGTGTCTTTAGCCTTTAAGCCAAGTCTCGTAAAAATGGGTTCTCAGAGATTTATAGATAATGAGCTTAAATTTAAGACTATAAATGATTTATTTAATAGTATCAAAGAGACTAAGCACTACAATCTAGAGAGTTTTTTTGTAAAAAAATTCAAAAGCGCTGCTTTGAGTTTTTGCAAAAATCAAAGCAATTCAATGGCTCTAGCAATGACACCAAGGTTCATGATCGAGTTAATTTTTTTTGGCTCTATTATTACAATTTTTGTTTTTTTCGCGAACGATAGGAATAGTCTCGAGCAGTTTGTTCCAACTATTTCTCTTTATCTTGTAGCGGGTTATAGAGTTCTACCAGCATTTCAGTCTATTTACAGTTCTTTTAGTCAAGTCCAGTATGTATATCAATCGTCTGAAAAAATTTACAATGATATATCAAATATTTCTTCAAAGAAAATAGAGGGGGGTTTAAATTCTTTCTCAGGTTTTAAAAAAATTACTCTTGAATCCCTAAGTTTTTCCTACAATGACGGAAAGCAAGTTTTGAATAATTTAAATTATGATTTCTATGCTGGCAAAAGTGTCTCTATAGTGGGTAGGTCGGGTATAGGAAAGTCAACTTTTTTAGATGTTTTATTGGGGCTTCTAGAAACTAACTCAGGAAGAATTCTTGTTGATGGTATAGAAATTAATAATAATAATTTGTTAAGTTTTAGAAAGCTTATTTCATATGTTCCGCAGAAATCTTATATGCTCGATAGTTCTATTTCCAAGAATATTGTATTCGGCTTAAACGAAAATCAAATAGATTTCTATCTTTTGAAGAAGTCAGCACAAATTGCTTGCCTTGATGATTTCTTAGATATTGATTCAATTGAAGATTTCGAGATGAAAGTTGGTGATTCAGGTTCAAAGTTATCTGGTGGACAAAGACAGAGAATTGGAATTGCTCGAGCAATATATAGGAAACCAGAAGTTATCATTCTTGACGAAGGTCTCAATGCAGTAGATCAAAGATTAGAACGTAAAATTATAAAAAATATCATAAATCAAGGTATTACATTTATCCAAGTATCCCATTCACAGACAAATAACGATTTAATGGATAAGATCGCTGAGTTGAGTAATGGTGAGTTAATTGAAAGAGCCGATTAGAAAATATTGTCTTTAATTTACTTTTGTAAGTTCTGAATATGAAAACAAAATCCCCTCAAACAGCAATAATCTTAGCCGGAGGATTGGGAACCCGTTTAAGAAGTGTAATAAGAGATTTGCCTAAACCAATGGCCCCAATCAATAATAAACCTTTTTTAGAACTACTGATAAATTATTGGATAGAAAGAGGTATTAATTCCTTTGTGATTTCTGTAGGTTACAAAAAGTCTGAAATAATCAATTTCTTCGGTGAGCAATATCTTGGTGCATCAATTTCTTATGCTGAAGAGAATAGCCCGCTCGGAACAGGAGGGGGAATGTTAAGAGCTCTTCAACTTTGCCAGACTTCTCAAGATATTATTGTAATAAATGGCGATACATATTTCGATATTGATTATCAAGAATTAATTAATTTTCATCATGCGAACAGTTCTCTATGGACCTTCTCATTAAAACGAATGAGATTTTCAGAAAGATATTTGCCAATATGTGTTGAAAAAACAGGGAAAATAAGCTCTTTTAATGCGAGCAGAAGCGGCAAAAGTGTTCTTATCAATGGCGGTGTTTATATAATCAACACCCGTATATTTGATAATTTTGACTTTAAAGAGAGTGAGAAATTATCATTAGAGAATGATTTGATACCTTTACTTCATGAATCTGGAATAAATTTTTTTGGATTGGAATCAAAAGGACAATTTATAGATATTGGAATTCCAGAGGACTATATTCTTGCGAATAGTTGTCTTGGATGAGATTTTTTTACTAATATAAGGAATATTTATGTATAGAATTTTAGTTACTGGTGGAGCTGGATATTTGGGTTCAATATTGGTTCCAGATCTTCTTAGGGCTGGGCATAAAGTAACCGTTTTGGATAATTTCATGTTCAAACAAAATAGTTTAAATCATTGCTGCTACCATTCAAATTTTAATGTTGTAAAGGGTGACATAAGATCAGAAAAGACTATGTCTGATTTAATGAGAGACGCTGATGTTATCATACCTTTGGCAGCATTAGTGGGCGCTCCTTTATGTGGTTTAGACCCTGTTGGAGCAACAACAATAAATCATGATGCAATTTCTTTAATGTTAAAACTATTATCAAAAGATCAAATAGTATTAATGCCGACCACAAATAGTGCTTATGGTACTGGAGATGAGAATAATTTTTGCACTGAAAACTCGCCACTCAGACCAATTTCTCAATATGCAATTGAAAAAGTGCATATTGAGGAGGAATTAATGCAGCATGAAAATGCAATTAGTTTTAGACTTGCCACTGTTTTTGGAATGTCACCAAGAATGAGGATTGATTTATTAGTAAATGACTTCACATATAGGGCCGTTAACGATAGATTTGTAGTTTTATTTGAGAGTTATTTCAAAAGAAACTATATCCATGTTAGAGATGTATCCAGAGTCTTTCAACATGCATTATATAATTTCAATTCAATGAAGTCTGAAATTTACAATGTTGGATTATCAGATGCAAATGTCAGTAAAAGAGAGCTTTGCGAGCACATCCAACTCCAGATTCCCGATTTTACATTTATCGATGCTCCGGTGGGCAAAGACCCAGATCAAAGAAATTATATTGTTTCAAATGAAAAAATTGAATCAACTGGATATAAACCGGAATTTGGATTAGATAGAGGTATTGAGGAACTTATAAAAGGGTACAAGATGATTAAGAACACCAAATATGGGAACGTATAACTTTTACTGATATTCAATGGAAGTAAAATTTAGTATTGTTATACCTGTAAAAAATGAGTCTGGAAATGTTGAAGATATTTTTAGAGATTTTTTTGATTTGAGTGACAATATTGAATTAATATTTGTCGATGGTAACTCAATTGACAATACACTTCAAATAATTAATGAACACAGTGTTTTATTTTCGAAAGTTAAGGAACACAGTGTATTGGTTGTGAAACAATCGGGTTACGGAAAAGGTGATGCTGTTTGGCAAGGTTTTCAGAATTCATCTGGGGATGTTATTGGAGTTTTTGATGCTGATTTAACAGTTAGTGTTAAAGAATTCATGAAAATGATGAAACTTTGTGAAAAATCAAAAAAAGCCATAATAGGCAACCGAATTCATTCTGGACGACCAAGTGGAATAAAATTTCCTAATTATTTATACAATTTATTCATCTCGAATTTTTTCAATTATGCATGTAATATGAATGTGGCAGACATTCTTTGTGGGGCAAAGGTTTTTAGTCGTGATGATTATCTGAAAATTTTTAATCACAGAAAGTTTTTTTCTGGTCATGATAAATGGGGAGATCTTGAAATACTCACATCTCTAAATTTATTTAGAATAGAAATTATCAACTTCGATGTGAATTACAAAGATAGAAAAAAAGGTCTAAGTAAAATTAGTAGGATCAAAGATGGCTTCAGTCTTTTAGTCTATGTTATTGAGGTTTTTATAAAGAGAAAAAGGTTCGATGTCGATCATTAATCACGGTTTCAAGATTATCGTCTTTCTATTCTTTGCTTACGTCTTTTGGTCCTTAAATCAATACTATGTCCCGCAGTCAGATGAGGCTAAGCAGATCAATTCTACTAAGACACTGTTGAATAGTGGTACATATACTTTAAAACATTCTTTTTTAGAGTTAACTGATCTTAGAGGCAAGGACTTTAATCTAAGCAAGGAAGAGATTTTTCTATTGCAAGATTTTAGCTTCGTCCAGGTTAGGAATACATCATTTCCATTGGGCTATAGTATTGGAGTAGCTAGTTTAGTTAAATTAGGATTAAGTCTTGAGGACGCAGTAAAGATTTTTAGATTGCTCGGAATTGGGCTCGTTTTATTAACTTCTATAATTCTTGCAAGCAATTTTTTAACAAACAAGATTCTAAAATTAGTTTTCGTTTCTTTAAATTTTTCTTTTGCGGTAATGTATTCGTTTACATCAGTGACCGATACTTGGATATTGGGCTTATTTATGAGTTCTGTTTTGATCTTGTATAAATTAAGAACTAAAACCCACAATGAGAGTTTATTAATATTTTTACTTTCACTAACAAGTTCAATAATGGTGCTCCTAAAATATACATCAATTCCTATTGTGGCCAGTTTGTTCTTTTTTTTGTTGATAAAAAGGTGGTCATCAGGGTATTCAAGCATTCTAAAAATCATCTCTTTATTCATACCTGCAACTTCTTTTGTGTTAATTAGTTTATATTTTAATTACGTTGAAATAGGAAGTATCTCAAGCAATATTGTCTCGAATATTCAGCCAAAAATTGATTTTAGTTTTCTTTTAAAGATTTGGGAATTACCAGTGAATTTCTTTCAAGAGATATTTATTCTTCCTAGATTTGTGCATGCGCTTTTGGCACAACCTGGAACGTTCCACATAGTTACATCACCCTTGTTTTTTCTAATGGGCGCTTATATTATCTTTTTTTCTGCATCTAATTTCAAAGAAGATGACATTATTAATAGAGATTTCTCAATTATCTTCTTAATAGCATTTTTAAATATTTTTATATTTCTTTTTCTTATTACTCTTATTTATCTTGGAAACGAAAACAGCTTTATCCCAGTTACCTATGGGAGGTACTATTTTGTGTTAGGAGTATTGTTCTTGATAAAGGTTTTCAGGAAATTTGACAAAGCAATTTTATAAATAATAGAAAATGATATTAAAGATCAATAAACAGAATCAAACTAGGTATTTATTTGCTTTCCTATTTATAGCTTTTGTTTACTTAATAATCGCTTTAGTATTTTCTTATTTTAAATATTCATCTTTTGAGAGTATTACCATATACAAGGAGAATGTATACAAAGTTATTAATAAAAGAAATCTTCCAAAAAATACTCCATTTATAGTCTTTTCAGATCATGTACTATATAGATCAAGTGTTTGGGAGAAGCATGATGTTGTTTTCGAAGAGTCATATAATCCCAGATTAGATAAAATACTCCCTAAAAACTTTACTGTTTATATAGTTTGCGTTAAGGAATCCTCACGATTCAAGCTCGGGTTATCCAATGGTTGTGAGCAACATAGTTTTATTAAGGATGCAAGTTTGCATGAATTTAAAAAAATTTATTCAGAGCCGTCTTTCGTAGTTTTTGAAAAGAAAATTTAAACTCTTTGAAATATGAATAATTTTTTAAGTTTTAACCATTATAAGTTCATAGATTTTGTTAGGTATGAGTTCAAAAATTAAAGTGTCTATATTGGTACCAGTTTTTAATGGTGAGGACTCAATAAAAAATTGTATCCTTTCAATTATCAATCAGACATATGAAAATATAGAGATTATTATCTCCGATAATTGTTCAACAGATAACACCCAGGAAATATTAGAAGAATTTATTAAGAAAGATAAGAGAATTCAATATATTCGACAAAAGCAAAATATTGGTGGTTGGGAAAATTTCTTCTTTCTGTTAAAAAAGGCAAATTCTAGTTTCATTAATTTTCTTGGGCATGATGATAGGCTCGATTCTGATTATATTGAAAAATCATTAGAAAAAATTTCAGTAGATGAGAATATTGCAATAATTTCCCCGATGGTGATTTATTACTCTGATACTAGTAGATATACCTGTGATTTTGGAGTTATCCATGATCATCAATCATCTAGTCCAATCCGAAGATGCGCAAGTTACTTCTTCAAGGTAAAAGATAATGGTGTTTTTTACGGTATGTGGAATAAGAAATATGTTAAGAACTTGTTAGATATAAAACATCAAGCTTACAAAGATAGAGACTCATACTCCCCTGGCCTAGACCATATTTTTATAGGCTCTTTATTGTTAAATGGCAAGATGGTTTATTCTAGCTGTTCTAGACTGTATAGAGAAATTGGTCATGGATCAATGGTTTTACACTCAAAGAATTTAGGCTATTTCGGATATATCTTTGCATTACTTAAAGAAGCGGTAATATATACAAAAAATGTTTTTTTATTAATGCGTAAGAATAATATTAAACACATTAATAAAGATTATTTTTGGTTGCTTCTTACTTATTTAATTGTTTTAACAAGAATGTTTTTCAAAAGACCGTTAGGAGTTACAGGGTCCAAAATAAAGCGATTTTTAATTCAGGGAAGAAAATGACCGATAGAATTTTATATCTCGGAGAGAATCTTCAAAAAGATAGCCATACTGAAGAATTCATCCACGAATTGAGAAGCTATTTTAAATCTGTTTACCCAATTAACTATACAAATCTTTATGCTAAGAAAGGCATGCAAGAGGCTGAAAATCATATTCTTAAAATGTTAGAGGAAAAGAGAATAGATTACATATTTTTTTCACCAGGCGAATCATGCTTGCTTAGATTGAATTTTTTTAAAGAGATTCGTCTATCAAATGAAAAAATTAAGCTAGTAACTATTTTTTCTGACCCAGAAGCATTGTTTTTTGAAAATGATATATATTATGCTCAGGCTTCAGACGTTGCATGGATTTTTAATCCTGCGATGAAAAATATTTTTGAGTCTTATCAGGTGACTACTATTTACGGACAACTTTTTGATAAAGAAAAGTATTTGGAAATAACAAAGCATGATTATGAACAGAATATTGAGATATCTTTTATTGGTGGAGAATATAGATCTAACAGAAGAGAATTTATTCAATGTGTTGAAGAGACCTATAAAAATTTCTATCTTGCTGGATTTGGAACTAAAAAAGGTTGGATTTCAACAACTAAAAAGAACGAAATTATTTCTAGGTCCAAGATTCATTTAAATTTTTCTGGAGTGCACTCAACGCAAAAAGGTATTCATAATCGCATGACACAATTAAAGGGTAGATTGTATGAAATCGTTTTATTGGGATCTCTGCCAATAAGCGAGTATGGTATAGGATTGGATATAAGGTATCGCAATGAGATACCAACCTTTAAGAATAAAAAAGAAATGATGGATTTAATCGAATTCTATATAAAAAATCCTGATAAGAGATTAGAAAAAATTGCTAAATTAAAAGAGATTGTTAATGATGAGCATAACACTGAAAAAATTATTGGAAAGCTGTTATCCGCTTTGAAATCCTCCCCCTCTGTCTTAACTTACGAACAAGATGCAATTTTTATAAGAAAATTTATGGCCGTCAGATTTTATTACTTAGGTTTTTTTATTCTAAGACCAAATAAACTAATCATTGAGTTAAAGTTCATTTTCAAGCATTTGAAACATATTAGGATTCGTATGTTGTGGCAAATTGTTCGTGGTTTTGTGAATTCTTATAGAGGTAATTGAAAAACTTAAATGATTAAGTATTACGTTTTTCTGTATTTCTTTATCTCCGCAGTAAGGAAATATATTTTTAATTCACCTTTCTTGTTTTTAATAATTGATTTTTTTATGATTTATGCGGTATTAAAAAGCCTATCTTTTGTTAAATTGAAGTATCCTGAAATTCTTCAATCTTTTTCAGTAATTATTCTTATCTCTATTGTTCATGGCTCTCTATTAGGGGTATATCATGAACAAATACCTTTTTATATTATTGCTGGTTTAAGAGAGATTTTTTATCCAATGGCTGGTTTAATCATTGCATTATCTATATCAATGGGTTCTCTTACCAAATTATATAAAAGCGCAATATTTGCTTTAATATTTCTTGTTTTTTTGGGATTTATGCAAATATTATCTGGGCCTGAGAGCACTTTAAATTTCATTCCGAAAGACCAGGACTTAGGGAGTTTTTTCGGTTTTGGGGGTTATGATGCAAGAATATCCGAAATTTTTGGAATTCAATTATTTAGACCCTCTGCAATCTTTATGGTAACTGGTCAGTTTGGAACAGTTGTCTCTGGATTAACAATTTTTGTTATAGTTTTTTTGATTATAAAGAATGAGATAGATACAACAAGTTTTTTGGGATTAAGGAATTTCTTAATACTTTTGTTTGCTAATTTAATTTCAATGCAAAGAGCATTCTTTTATTTTTCAGTATTCTCGGTTCTCCTATATTTAGTTTTTTATAAAAAAGTCCTTATGAGGGGCCTAATTTTCACTTCATCAGTTTTTCTATTACTAAGTATGATTTATTTATCTTTTGGATTCTTTGGCTCAAACAATATTGTGACAATTATGCAAAGGATTGCTGAGTTTCCTGGAGAGGTGCTTGATAGATTGAGCTACTTATCAACAATGAAAAGTTTATTTGATAGAGATACATGGCTCTTTGGCGATGGTTTTGGATATTATTCCAATTATGCGTATATTCTAGGTGGAGAAGCCTATGAAGATTCTTATGAAGGTGAAGGTGGGTTTCATATCACCTTTGCAAATATTGGAGTTCTTGGCTTTTTTGTTTATCACTTAACAGTATTATTTTTTTTGAATTATTTTCTAAAAAAAACTTCAATTAATAAAAATGTCAATTCAAATAGTTACGACATTAAATTCTTTATCTTGATAATGCTTTATATTCTTATCACTTTGTGGCAAACTACTCATCATATTCAAGCTCAATCTTTTCTTATGTTCTTTGTCTCATTTAGTGCAACATTATTAACAAGAGCAAAAGAATCATTCTCTCGTAATTTAGGTGATTAACGATGTTAATTTTTTAAGTCTTAGATATGTTATTAATTGTTTCATCTCATCCAGTCCAGTATCAGGTTCCAATTTGGAGAATCTTATCACAAAGAATGAATATGCCAGTTCACGTAATGTATCTAACAAAACAAGGTGTATCAAATGATTATGATCCAGAATTTAACATATCTTTAAAATGGGATATCGATATGCTAGATGGATACAACTTTTCACATATTAAGGATGCTGTACCGACTCTTGGCTCATTTTTCTATTCGAGAATTTCCAGTTTAGGACTCAAAGATATAAAAAATTTTATGACAACCAATAGGGTCCAATATGTCATGATCCAAGGTTGGAATATTTTTGCTTATTATCAGATAGTCAATTTTGTTAAAAGAAACACAAAAGCAAAAATTATTTTAAGAGGTGAAGGTACTAATCTTTATAAAAATAGAATTTTCTCAAATTTAATAAGAACATTCATACTAAGGAATTTTTTTAATAAGATAGATAAATTTTTATATATTGGAGAGGCTAACAGACAACTTTACGAAGATTTCAGTATTGAAAAGGACAAGCTTATTTTCTCACCCTACTCAATAGATAATAAACGCTTTAGGGATCAACTAAATTTAATCACAAATAAAGAAAAAAAACTTATCAGAAAAGAGTTATTAATAGATGAAGATTCAGTAGTAGTTTCTTTTTTTGGTAAATTAATTAATAAGAAGAGGCCGTTAGATATTATTCATGCTGCTAAGATTTTAGAAAATACCATATCTAAAAAAATACATATTGTTTTTGTAGGAGATGGAGAGCTTTTTGATGAAATCATAGCAAATTCAGATTGTAAATATTCAAAAAGACTCCTTGCCACAAAAATGCATCGAATTCAAAATCATGAAGCCCCTAAGACATCATTATTAGGCTTTCTTAACCAAACTGAAATAACAAAAGCCTATTCAATCTCTAATATTATAGTTTTACCCAGTGATCAGAATGAAACATGGGGATTAGTTGTTAATGAGGGAATGGCTTGCGGCGTAGTTCCAGTAGTAAGCAATAGAGTTGGGTCATCATATGACCTTGTTGATCCTTTGTCGAATAAATTAATTTTTGATTATGCTGATATTGATTCTCTTGCTAAATCTTTAAAATTTGCTATAGATAACTACCCGTTACTAAAAGAGAAAGTAAATAAAATTATTGGGCAATATACCTTTGATAGAGTGGTCGAATCAATCAAAATCGCCACATCATGAGCAAGAAGAAAATATTAATTTATTCTCCAGGTTCATTAGGTGATACATTGGTAATGTTACCGACTATTAGATTTATTAAGGACAAATACAAACCTGAGGAATTTGTTTTTCTTTATGATGTTCAGAGTGGAAGAAAGAGATTTACTCCAAGGGATATTTTCGAGTTCACTAAGATGTTTGACAACTTTGTTCCATATAAGTACTATTCAAAAAAAATTAGCTTTGCTTATTTATTTTCGACATTTAAAATATATCTCTTCATCTTACTCTCCAGATTTGATTTAATTTTTTATTTACCAGAAGTTTGGCGAGATGAAACTAAATTTGCGAGAGACAAGTTCTTTTTTAAATTGTGTTTACATGGCGATAAAGTAATCGGTTTTGATAGGGTTATTAATCGCCCGCTTGAATGTGAAGGTGTTATGCATAAAGCCCTTGAGCTATATTACAGATCAGGAGGCACCATCCCTAAAGAATTCACTCCTGAAGATTATTCAATGGCTCAATATGTCAATCCAATTAATGAAAAATTCCAAGACAACACTTATGTTTTATCGCCTTTTTCAAATATGCCCTCTAAGGACTGGCCAATATCATCATATAGTGAGTTATGCAAGAAGATTAATTCGAAACTTGGATTAATTCCAGTTATCTACGGCGGGGTTGAAGATTTCAATAATGCCGATCTTCTTATCAAGGATTTAGGTTTTGGAATTAATAAGTGCTCCAATGAATTTCAAGAAATTACATTCGAAAAACTTCTAAATTTTTTCTATAAATCTAAACTATATATAGGTAATGACTCAGGACACATGCATATAGCTTCTGCCCTTGATTTGCCAATAGTGGCGATATTTTCTAGTAGGGACTACAGCTACAGATGGCATCCAATTTCAAAGAAACATATAGTTCATAGAGTTGATGTACCTTGCAAATGTTGTTTTTTAAAAGAATGTAATGAGTTTGACAATCTTTGTTTGAAAAAAATATCAGTCAACTCGGTATTTAGGTCTGTTGAAATTATGATTTCAAGTTAATATGATTTACCATTATCCTTATCTCTCGAGAAGTTTCTTTGGCTCCATCAGAATATCTGGAGCTGGGCTTGGTAATCATCTTCTGACATATTCAAGAGCTTTCTTAGGCTCTCATAAACAAGGAGGTAAGTTAATAGAGCCACCATGGACACAAATTAAGCTTGGCCCAATACTCAGAAAAGAAAAAGATTGGAGGACGTATTATGGAATTTTTAAGAGAAGATCATTGCAGGAGCAATATTTATTTATAAAAATGGCATTAACGGAAAAAGTTCATGAAAATGACGCTTCAGAAATAAATACACCAAATAATAAATCGATTATATATTCTGGGAATAAAAACTTTTTCCATGATTTTACAGATGCCGATAAGCCCCTAATAAAAGATTTAATTCTTTCAAGAAGGATTGAAAGAAATATTCGAATAGAGCCTTCTCCTCTTATTGTCCATATAAGGCTGGGCGACTTTATAATAAATAATTCTAATAATAGAGGTGAGAGTTTTAGAATTGCTTTTGACTGGTATAACAATGCGATTGATTATGTGAAATCTAAACATCATCTCGCACGCAATGAGGTTACTATAATTTCTGACGGCGATCCTAATTATATTCGCAGTTTTATTAGACATAAAGATGTAAGAATTCTTAGAGATGAAACAGGCAATGCCCTTAACTCTATCTTATTTTTGTCCTCTGCAAAATATATCATTGCTTCTAGATCTACCTTTTCTATGTGGGGGGCATATTTGGGAAATACTGAAACTTTTTGGGATAAAGATTTTGATCTTGAAAGATTTTTTAAGATTCGCCCAGAAAAGGACTTTTTTCTATAAATAGAATTTTCTTGAAATAACTTTTTTATAAGGAATGGACTTGACTCAAATAGTTGTAATACATATAGCAGGTAACATTTCAAATAATATGGGAGGCCCTCCTAGGGTCATTAGTGGGATAGTAAATTCTCTAAAGAATAATGACTTTTTAATCAATTATTTAATTTGCGTAAAGGAAAATAAGGCTGGTGAAAATCTAAATCTTCCAGAAATTAATAAAAAGTATATCTTTTTCTTAAATAATACAATTTTTTCATTTAATGAAATATGGATAACTATAAAGCATGTTCTTAACCGTCACAACAAAAGTAAAGTTATTATTCATTGTCATGGACTCTGGTATCCCCTTGCAAATTTAGCTTGTTTTATTGCTCAAATTAAGGGAATACCTTACATTATTAGCACTCATGGGATGCTGAGTAAAAATGCACTCAAAAAGAAGTTTTTTAAGAAATATTTAGCATTATTGGCGTATCAAAAAAAAAATCTTCTCAAAGCTAGCGCAATTCATGCTACATCTCTAATTGAAAAAAATGATATATCTTTAATTATTCCCAATACTAGAATTTCAATTATTCCTAATGGTTTCGATGGTTTTAAAGGCAATGAGATCCGCCATCCAAATCTTAATTTTTCAACTTCTTTAAGAACCTTTCTTTTTATTGGGAGAATCCATCCTATTAAAGGCATTGATTTGTTGATTGAAGCTTGGGCCAAAGCAAAACCTAAACAATCCAACCTGCTTATATCGGGATATATAGCAGATAAAAATTACTTTGATATGATTACTGAGAAAATTAATTCATTAAATCTAAACAATGATATTAAGTTTATTGGTGAATCAAATGAAGGGCAAATTAAATATTTGTTGCAAGAATCTACTTTTTTTATTTTGCCATCTTTGTCTGAAAACTTTGGAGTTGTTGTTCTAGAGTCTCTATGGTACGGATTGCCAGTAATTACAACAAAACAGACTCCATGGGAGCAGCTAAATTTAAATAAATCTGGATGGTGTATAGATAGAACATTAGACTCCTTTATTGATATAATTCGAAGGTGTGATAGTATCACCACCGATGAAATTATGAATATGTCTGACAATGCAAAAATATTTGCTAGAGCATTTGATTGGAAAATAATTTCAAAAAACTTCGTAAAAATGTATAGAAAAATACTAAATCAATAACATCTCCATAGAAAAAATATATGTCTGTTATCCTTGGAATAAATTCATTTCACTCAGACTCGTCTGCAGCTCTAATAGTTGATGGTGTGCTAATTGGAGCAATTGCTGAGGAGAGACTAGGAAAAAGAATCAAACATGACCCCTCTTTTCCCATAAACGCAATAAGATTTTTATTGTCGCATGCAAATCTGAAAGTTAAAGATGTTACTCATATTGCTATACCTAAGAATACACAAGTCAATATGTTTGCAAAAATGAATTACACTCTTAAAAATTTAAATACATCCTTACCTGCGGTTAAAGAATTTTTTCAACGAAAGAATAAAATAGATAATTTTAAGAATTATTTGGAGAAAGTTTTTGGGGAAAGTAGCAGTCTATTTACTTATAGGGTTGTAAATGTTGAGCATCATTTGGCTCACATTTCAAGTGCGTATTATGCTTCAGAATTTGAATCAAAAACTGTTGGATTTTCTTATGATGGTTCTGGAGATTTTACTAGTCTCATGTTAGCTGAGTGTGAAGGAAATAAGATTAAAATAAAAGATAGACTCCATCTGCCCAGTAGCTTAGGTTTTTTCTACACAGCCCTGTGTCAATTCATTGGCTTTGAAAAATTTGGAGAAGAGTATAAGGTAATGGGTTTGGCTCCTTATGGAAATGATGCTTATAAGGATGAGATGAACAAGCTTCTACCAATTCAGCAAAATTCCAAGTGGTTTTCATTGCCTGATAAATATTTCAAAATGCATAGTGGGGGAGAGTGCGGAGCTTTGGATTCTAGTGGACATGTTCATATGTCTAAAATTTATAAAGAGAGCTTTCAGGATTTATTTGGCTTTCCCAGAAAAAGAACAGAGCCAATAAATCAAAAGCAAAAAGATATTGCAAAATCAACACAGTTGCATTTTGAGAGGGTTTTAATGCATTGTATTAATTCGGCTTATGAATTAATTCCTTCCAATCAAATTGCTATGGCAGGAGGGTGTGCTTTGAATGGAGTTGGCAATGCAATGATTCTTAGAGAATCGCCCTTTGATAAACAGTTTATTCAGCCTGCTGCATCTGATGATGGTACTGCTTTAGGAGCTGCTTATTGGTGTCTATTTAATAAGGTTGGATATAAACATAGGGAAATTTTCAGTCCATATTTAGGGGGGGGATATTCATTTTCTAATCCTTCAAAGCACTTTAATGATTCTAGTTATGAATTTTATGAATGCCTTGATTCCAATGAACTCACCTATAAAGCAGCCAGTTTGATCGCTGATAATAAAGTTATTGGTTGGTATCAGGGTCGTTCAGAATGGGGTCCAAGAGCTTTAGGAAATAGATCTATTCTTGCAAATCCCCTAACAAAAAACATGAAGGATATCATCAATTTAAAGATTAAAAGAAGGGAGTCATTTCGACCTTTTGCTCCAAGTATTCTTGAGGAAGATGTTAGTGAATATTTCGAACAAACTGTTGTGAGTCCGTTTATGCAGCACGTAGTTAAATTTAAAGAAAAATATAGAGGAATTTTTCCCGCAGTAGTCCATGTTGATGGGACCGGAAGGCTTCAAACGGTTTCACACAAATCAAATCCGCTTTATTATAAGTTGATTTCTGAGCTTAAAAAAGTAACTGGCCATGGAATAATTTTAAACACTAGTTTTAATGAGAATGAGCCAGTTGTTGAAACTCCTCAAGAGGCTATCGACTGTTTTGTTAGAACTGATATGGATTGTTTATGCCTTAATAATTGGATAATTTCCAAGAAAAATAAATAATATTTATTCTTTTCGAACTTTGTTTTTTGATTATAGTTCTATCCAGATAAGATGCTTAAAAATAAATTAAAAGTTGTTTTTCTTGTTTTGACATACAATGAAGAGAAACATATTGAAAGATGTATCAGTTCTATTAAAGGAGCTAATGCAAAAATTCTCATCGTAGATTCTTTTTCAAATGACAGTACAGTTGAAATTGCTAAAAAAAATAAAAATGTAGAAATTCTTCAAAACAAGTGGTCGACGCATGCAAATCAAATTAATTGGGCCCTTACTCATATTGATAGTGATACTGATTGGGTAATAAGAATTGATGCAGATGAAATTATGTCAGATGAACTTATTTTTGAAATAACTAATTCACTTCAAAATTTATCTAAAGAAATAAAGGGCGTTTATCTGAAAAGATCAATTATGTTTAAAGGGAGACTTCTTAAATTTGGGGGAATTGCTAAAATACCAGTTCTTAGAATTTTTAGATATGGTTTTGGAAAAAGCGAAAATAGAAGAACTGATGAACATATAGTTATTAATGGGAGAACAACCTCTTTTAAGGGTGACCTGATAGACAATAATCTGAATAGTCTAAGTTATTGGATTAGCAAACATAATAAATATTCGAGCAACGAGGCAATCGAATTCATTTTAGATCAACATAATCAAAATAGATCGAAGGATTTTGGAATGTTTAGTCTTTCTATGGGTCCGCATTCCAAAAGATGGATAAAAGAGAAAGTTTATAATAGACTTCCAATTAGCTTAAGGGCTTTTATGTACTTCATCTATAGATATATCTTTCTTCTTGGGTTTCTCGATGGAAGAATAGGTTTTCTGTTTCATTTTTTACAAGGATTTTGGTATAGGTTTATAGTTGATCAAAAAATAAAAGAATTGGATGATTATATGAAGTCGAACAATGTAGACATTAGTTCTGCTGCACTACAGTGTTTTAATATAGATGTAAATGATTAAGATTAAGTATCAAATTTCAAAAATTTTTTTTAACAAAAAATAATGAAAATATCAATTATCACTGCAACGTTTAATTCTGAGAAAAATATTTCTAGAGCTCTTAATTCACTCAAAAACCAAAGATATAAAAATTATCAAAGTATTGTTATTGATGGCAAAAGTAGCGATTCAACTTTAGCAATTATAAAACTATTAGAGATCCCAAATATGACAATATTATCAGAACCTGATTGCGGAATTTATGACGCCTTAAATAAAGGCATTAGACTATCCCAAGGAGAAATTATTGGAGTTCTTCATTCAGATGATTACTTTATTGATGATTTTGTGCTGCAAGATGTTTGTAATATTTTTGAAAGGGACTCCGATATAGATGCTGTTATCGGAAATGTAGAATATTTTGCTAAACATAATTCTAAAAAAGTTACGAGATTCTATAAATCTAATAAATTTAAAAAATGGATGTTCAGATTTGGTTTTATGCCAGCCCACACAGCTACTTTTATCAAGAAAGATAGACTTAACTCTTTAAACGGTTATGATATTTTTTTTAAAAGCGCCTCAGATTTTGACTTGCTTTTAAGACTTTTTCAACTTAGTGACTTAAAATATAAAAATTTGAATAGGGTTATAGTAAGAATGAGTGAGGGGGGTACTAGCTCATCTGGCTGGGAGAGCATCAAAAGAACCACAAAAGAAATTCATAAATCACTAAAGAAAAATAATATTTATTCTAATATCTTATTTCTCTCGATAAGAATACCTGCAAAATTTTTTAGTCAAAAAATTCTTAATTTCCTTCCAAGGAAAAAAATATGAGGGTATTGGTTACCGGTGCATCTGGCTACATTGGGAGCATTCTATCTAAAAATCTTAGTGAAAAAGGTTATTTCGTTAAAGCCATTATAAGCAAGGGCAAAGTTCAAGGTTTATATCAAAGTAAATATATCAAATACTTTGAAGTAAATAAATCTGACTCAATAAAAGATTGGAAGACTATTTTCACCGATATTGATTGTGTTGTTCATTGTGCCGGTCTTAATCAAAGCCCTAGAGGAATATTGGCTTCTAAAAAATTGGATATTCTAAGAAAAAATAATGTAAGTTTGAGTTCGAATATAATTAACTATTCAGCTGAATCTGGAGTTAAAAGGTTTATTTTTATTAGTTCAATAAAAGTCAATGGTGAAAAGACTGAGAAAAATGTTTTTTTTAATAATAAACAGCCCCCTAATCCAAAAGATTCCTATGCACAATCAAAGTGTGAAGCTGAAATTAATCTAAAGAAAATTGCATCTAGAAAGAATATTGAGCTAGTCATTATAAGACCCCCCATGGTTTATGGATCTCTGGAAAGTAATCCAATAAAAAAATTAATTAAGATTATTGGTTATGGATTCCCCATACCGCTTAAATTAGTAGATAACTTAAGGTCATATATTTTCATTGATAATCTAATTGATTTTATTGGGGTTTGCATATCTCATCCAAAGGCCATTAATCAGACTTTTCTTATTTCTGATGGTAGAGATATCTCTACACCTGACTTAATTAAATTGATAGCCTTATTACAAGAAAAGAAAGTAAAGTTAATTCCTTTCAATTTGAAAGTTTTGAAATTGCTAGCCAGTTTCATAGGGCTGAAGTCAACCTTCGACAAACTAGTTACATCAAATAGAATTGATACATCTCATGCATTTAATGAACTTGAGTGGAGACCTAAAGTTAAGATTGAAGAAGGCATAAGAAAGATGTTGGGTCTAGGATGATAAGATTCTTCGATTTGCTTTTTAGTGTTCTTTTGATATGCTTCTTATTGCCAATTTTTATATTCTTGTTAGCTATAAATTCATTTCATTTTTCCTCCCCATTATTTTTTCAAGCAAGAGTTGGTAAAAATAAGAAAACTTTTACCTTAATTAAGTATAGAAGCATGAAAGCAACAACTCAGTCAATGCCCACTCATATGCTTAATTCTGATCTTTTGACTAAATGGGGAAAATTTCTAAGATCATCAAAGCTTGATGAGTTACCCCAATTATGGAATGTCTTGGTTGGCGATATGAGTCTAGTTGGTCCTAGACCTTGTTTAACTAATCAGAGGCTCCTTATATCTGAGCGATCAAAGAGAAATATTTTTGATGTTAAACCAGGGATAACTGGTATGGCGCAAGTTAATTGTATTGATATGTCAGATCCAAAATTATTGGCAAAAATTGAAGAAACTATGCTCAGTAATTTCGGCCTTAAAGACTACTTCAGATTCTTGTTCTTAACACTTATTGGCAAAGGCTCAGGTGACAATCTTAAGAGATGATGACTTAACTCAAATACTATGAATAACTCTGATTATCAAATGTGGATGAATTTAGCTATTATTGAGGCAGAGAAATCACTTAAAAAAGATGAGGTTCCAGTTGGGGCGATAATTGTTTTAAATAATGAGGTCATTGGAAGGGGACATAATCAACCGATATCAAAGCAAGACCCTACATCACATGCTGAGATTGAGGCTATTAGGAACGCATCAGAAAATATCAAAAATTATCGATTGGCAGGAGCAGATATTTATGTAACTTTGGAACCTTGTACAATGTGTTTTGGTGCAATAGTCCATTCAAGAATCTCAAATATTTTTTTCGGTGCAAGAGATTATAAGTCAGGTATTTGTGGCTCATGCGAAGACATAAGTAAAAAAAGATACTTTAATCATAAACCTTCAATAAAAGGACAAATTATGGAAAGTAGTTGTTCAAAAATGCTTAAAGATTTCTTTAAATCAAAGAGATTCTAGACAGTATACATTCCACCATTAACATGAATAGTTTGGGCTGTAATGTATGCACCTGTATTACCCGCTAGAAATAGAACAGAGTCTGCTATTTCCTCAACTGTTCCCAGTCTTCCCAAAGGAATTTGACTAGCAAGAAACTCCTTTTGCTCTTCTGGCAAAGCATCTGTCATATCGGTTTTAATAAAGCCGGGAGCAATTGCATTTACGGTAATCCCTCTCGGACCAACTTCTCTGGCAAGAGATTTTGTGAAACCCATAATGCCTGCCTTCGCAGCGGAATAATTAGTTTGTCCTGCATTTCCCATTGCCCCAACTACGGAGGCTATAGAAATAATTCTTCCGCTTTTTTTCTTCATCATGCCTCTTAAAACTGCCTTTGACATTTTGTAGACTGAAGCCAGATTAGTGTTCATAATGTCATTCCACTCATCATCCTTCATTCTCATCAATAGGTTATCTCTGGTGATACCTGCATTATTTACAAGAATATCTATAGATCCATATTCGTCAGAGATGGATTTCATGAGATTTTCTATTTGATCATTTTCAGTCACATTTAAGGCAAATCCTTTTCCGGTAATACTATTTTCTTCGAATGTTTTGGATATCGCATCAGCACCAGACTCGCTAGTAGCAGTTCCTATGACTGTAGCTCCATTTTTTCCAAGAATGAGTGAAATTGCCTGCCCGATCCCTCTGCTTGCACCCGTAATCAAAGCAACTTTTCCAGATAAATCTGCCATTATGAAATCTCCTTAATTGTTTCCTCTAAAGAACTCTTGTCAATTATAGCGTTTGCTGAAAGACTTTTATCTATTCTGCGCGTAA
>Ga0181566_10000418_pt1 | contig 33001 bp, 47 predicted proteins | sample 101ome_15_FD_133762 | JGI IMG/M metagenome (GOLD analysis project Ga0181566, IMG submission 133762) | Coastal salt marsh microbial communities from the Groves Creek Marsh, Skidaway Island, Georgia - 101402AT metaG (megahit assembly) | ecosystem: Environmental > Aquatic > Marine > Intertidal...
CGGAGTTTTGCTCCGTGATCGGACTCGAACCACCGATAGGCACACCGATAGGCAGACGAATTCTTGTCCCCCCAGACTGGGTTGCACCACTCCTCGCGTTCCAGATAGATCCCAATCCGAAGATCGGGAGTCTCACATGTCCACTCGACACCCCGGGTGGCAGTTTCCCTATCCCAGAGGATTTCGGATGCTGGGCCAAAGAGGGGGTGCGACTCCCCGATCGTTTCGTAGAGCCCCCCATTTCCATTCCCTTCGGCCTTGAATTTCTTCCCGGCGTAGGAAACGATCATGTCCGCGCAGTGCTCGTACAGTGCTTCGAACGAGCACGGCAACAAAATGCCTGTCCAGATGCTAATGATATCCTCCTTGGGGGATTGCCCCTGTTGGGCGGCACTGTGCCGCCGGGTTGTGGTGGTAAAGCCCACCATGGAGCCCCCTCCGCCTCCAGGGGAGGGAGCTCTAGTTGGACTCTGGTCGATTCTTTCTGGAGCCCCCTCCCCGAGAAGAGGAGGGGGCTCAGGATTTAGGCCTGTCACTTGACGGGGGTGACAGGCCCGATGAATGCGGCGAAGTCCACTTCGCCGCTGGGGGAAGCTCCTCGAACTTTGGCCGGGAGCGGCTTTACTTCATCCATCGTCTCCAAGCGGAGTTTCTGTTGGATTTCCGCTTTCTGCTTCGGGTTGATGACCTTGGCGATCATCTCCCGGTCGCCTCGCTTTTCCTTCTCTTCTTTTCGCATATCTGCGAGAGAAGAACGCTGAAGGACATGCACGGTCCGGCCATTGCCCAAGTCTACCCAATTGGACCTAAAGACCTTCTTTTCCTTAGCCATAGGTATCACCTCCTTTCTTGGTGGTATTACTGCTACGCCGCATTGACCAGCGGGTCTCGGCTACTTCGGTTCGTAGCGGGTTCAAGTCGGCAAGGCGGGATTGCCACGCCGACATTGATTGGGAGTAAATCCGGAATAAGCTCGCTCGCCGCTGTGTTGGTGACGTTTGAGCCTACTTCGGCTGCCCTCACTCGTACTGAGGTTTAAAAAAAGAAAGGGGGGCGACGCCGAAGCGTCGCCCCCCCCTTTCTTTGCCTCCTTCCTCTAGCTACGCACCTTGGCGAAGTCGAGGCCCAAGGCAACCGCCTCTCCGGCGGTTGAGGCTCCCGCATTGCTGGCGGGAACCTCAGAGGGCCGGATTGGATCTCCAGGGTGGAATGTCCACACCTGGAGCCCCCGGCCATCTTCTCTGGGGCCAAGGATCATGGTGGTGTGACCCACCATCGTCCTGTCTCCGACATTCTCGACCACAGCCGAGATCTTGCCGGTCCCCTTCGGATCCTCCAGCACCACCGGGTGCTGGGGATCCAGGTCCGAGAGGCGGATGATACCCATACGACCGGGGATCTCGGCCCGGAAGCCGATCGCTGGGGACTGGATGTCCCCGTGATCGTATGGCCTCCACTCGGCACCCTTCAGGAGATCCGGGATCTCGTCAGAGTGAGCGTCGAAAACGCTGCCGGCGTTCTCCGAGTGGTGAGCGGACCGCATCTCGCACATGCGATCCATGTACTCAACCGGAGTGTTCCGGATGGCGTCCAGGACCAGCTTCGTTTTTTCGTTCACTTTCTACTCCTTGGGGCATTGCCCCGGTTGGGCGGCGTGATTGCCGCCGGGTTGTGGTGGTAGAGCCCACCATGGAGCCCCCTCCGCCTCCAGGGGAGGGGGCTCTAGCTGGGCGCTAAGCTAACAAGCGCAGTAGGCGACCTTGCCCCCTCGCCGGATGGCCGCCTTGGCGACCTCCAGGAAGGCGCAGTCCACCTGGGCAGCTTGGAGCTGACTTTCGACCCCCAGGATCATCTCTGCGGTCAGCTCGAAGCGGAGCGGGCCCTTGAAATCCCAGGACTGCTCCTCCCCATTGGGACGCTCACTCTTAACGAGGAATTCGTGAACGAATACCTCGTGGAGTTTGTAGTCCTTGCGCCAGGTGGCAATCTGCTGGCACTCGCTTCCCTCGACCACTTCGAGGGTTTGATCCATCCCCATCGGGGACCTCCTTGGGGCATTGCCCCTGTTAGGGCAGCGTGATTGCTGCCGTGTGGTGGTAGAGCCCACCATGGAGCCCCCTCCGCCTCCAGGGGAGGGGGCTCTAGCTGGGCGCTAGCTTTTACGGGGCTTGGGGAAGCCGCAATGGGCCACCGCATAACGCACGGCAGGCCCCGCGAACTTCTCGACCTGGGCGAGCGTCAGCTCCTTCCCCCGCATCTCCGGGGGGATGTCCATGGGGACTTCCGTTACGGTCCGCGCCAGGACCGCGAGCCGCAGGGGAAGGACCCCGATGACATCCTTCCCCGCGACTTCTTCTGGTTTGGCGTGGGATACAACCTCCACGTCCTTCTGCACCAGGCCCTGCTGGATGAGGTATTCCACCAGCGCCGGGTGGCGCGTGACTACGATCGTCACTGCTTCCTCCTTGGGGCATTGCGCCCCGTCTCGGGCGGCGTGATTGCCGCCGGGTTAACAGCCGGAATAAGTTCTCAAGCCGCTGTGTTGGCGACGTTTGAGCCTACCCCGGCTGTACTCACTCGTACTGAGGTTTAAAAAAAGAAAGGGGGGGCGACGCCGAAGCGTCGCCCCCCTTTCTTTATTCAGGTCTTGGGGTAGGTCTTTCCGACGTGGACGACGATGCGCGTCCACCCATTCGAGACCCACCCGAGTTCGTGGGTATCCCGGATCCTGAGGTCCGGCAACCATTCCAGGTACATTTTCGGTTCCTGGAATCCCCGTCCCGCGTAAGAGCCGAGGAGCTGCCTGGCCTCAGCGTACCCCTCTTTCCCCTCGGACAGGAAGACCCTTCCCGAGGAGGAGTACTTGAACTGCCTCTCCTTGGCGATTTCATGCACCGTCTTCGCGAGCCCCTCTTCCGAGGGCTGCGCGAGCCCCTCTTCCGAGGGCTGCGCGAGCTCCTCTTCCGAGGGCTTACCGAGGCCGGGGATCTTCATGATCCATTTCCACATTGACTTTCTCTCCTTGGGGCTTTGCCCCGGTTCGGGCGGCTTGATTGCCGCCGGGTTAACAGCGGGAATAAGCTCGCTCGCCGCTGTGTTGGCGAAGTTTGGGCCTACCCCCGCTGCACTCACTCGTAGTGAGGGTTTAAAAAAAGAAAGGGGGGGCAACGCCGTAGCGTCGCCCCCCCTTCTTTCCCGGACTCCTCAGTTCATCTGAGGAGTCCCGCAACGCTGAGCCAGCGTTGCGTCGAGCTCTGCCACCGGGATCTTAATAAAATTTCGGTAGAGCTCCCCGGGTGCCGCCTCTGGGAGAATAAGTTCTACCTCCGCCCAGACCAAGGCACTCTCTTCCTCCCTTCGGCGCTCCCAGATCAAGACACTCTCGTCCACCCCGGGGCTCGCGAGGTAGACGTACAGGTCGCCCTCTCTGGAGGGCTTCTTCCAGAGATTCGTGGAGAACTCGAGGTCCCGGAACCTGGGGTCCCAGTACTCGAAGCCGTGGTGGAGGAGGATCTCCTCCACCGACTCAGCCTCGGCACGTTGGCCGAGGCGGGCGACCCACCTGAGAACCATGACAATGAACTGCACTTTCGACTCCTTGGGGCATTGCCCCGGTTGGGCGGCGTGATTGCCGCCGGGTTGATAGCCAGAATAAGCTCTCCCGCCGCTGTGTGCGCGACGTTTGGAGCCTACTCCTGCTGCACTCACTGGTACTGAGGTTTAAAAAAAAGAAGGGGGGGGCAACGCCGAAGCGTCGCCCCCCCCTTCCCTTGAGTCGTTCTGTTCCCAGGTGACTAACCCGGCACACCCGGAGTGTGCAGTCGCCGCCCAGACTAGCAGTCGCCCTTGGCAGGCTCAGCCTTCAGCTCAGCCTTGCGCTTAGCCGAATAGCCAGGCACAGAAGAGCCTGAATCTGGGGAGTGCTTGAAGCAATACGGCTCATCGTCATATTGGACGATAAAACCGCACCCCTCCATCTCGCACTTATGGGGAAACATAGGTATCACCTCCTTTCTTGGTGAGATTTTCGAGTCGGCAGGGCGTGATTGCCGCCGGGTTAACAGCCGAGTAAGCTTTACCGCTGCCGCGTGGGCGACATTTAAGCCTACTCCTGCTGCCCTCACTCGTAGTGAGGTTTAAAAAAAGAAAAGGGGGCGACGCCGAAGCGTCGCCCCCCTTTCTTCCCGTTAGGCTGGGCGGATCGGGAAGGGGAACACAGCGGGGCCGGACAGGACCACCTTCTTGATGATCTCTCCGGCGAATCCGGGGAGATCGTACTCTGTCGGGTCACTCGCCATTTGTCCGGCCTTCAGCCGGACAAAGGTGAATGTTTCGACCTGGCCCATCAAGGACGGGCGAGTTGGGATGTACCCTCTCAGCTCTTCGATGGACGAACCTTCCGCCACCGCGAATCGTACATCCGGCACATCGAAGCGTCCACCCGGCACATCCAAGACCAGGACGTACCGATACTGATCAATCCCCATCGGGGACCTCCTTGGGGCATTGCGCCCCGGTTCGGGCGGCACTACACCGCCGGGTTAACAGCCGGAATAAGCTCCCACCGCTGCCGCATGGGCGACGTTGAAGCCTACTCCGGCTGTACTCACTGGTAGTGAGGTTTAAAAAAAGAAAAGGGGGCGACGCCGAAGCGTCGCCCCCCCTTCTTCCCGTCGGGGTCTACACCGCTAGCCAGCGGTGTAGACCACCTTCGCCCCCCGGGACGCCGCTGACCTGGCCTCCTCGAGGAAGGCCAAGTAGCGCTCGGGGTAGAGCCACCGGAGCATCCGCTCGACCCGAGCCATCTGGTCGCTGGTCAGCTCGCAGTGAGCTGACCATTGGTTATCGGGCAGCCAGATCGGCTGCCCGGTCGCCACCACGATGGAGCGGCGACCAGAAGCCACCTGCACGAAGATTGCGTGCAGGTGGTATTCCTTGCGCCAGGTGGCAAGCACCTGGCGCTCGTCTCCCTCGATTACTTCGAGGGACTGTTCCATCCCCATTGGGGGACCTCCTTGGGGCATTGCGCCCCGTCTCGGGCGGCGTGATTGCCGCCGGGTTAACAGCTGGAATAAGCTCTACCGCTGCCGCGTTGGCGACATTGAAGCCTACTCCTGCTGCCCTCACTGGGACTGAGGTTTAAAAAAAGAAGGGGGGGCAACGCCGTAGCGTCGCCCCCCTTCCCTTGACATGCTAGCTCGCGAGCCCCGGGGGGATCCGGTGCTGGATCCCCTCCCAATCTCCGTAGTGGAGCTCCTCTTGCAGAGAGAGGAGCTCGGAGGCCACATGGACGGCTTGGTCTATGACCGCCCCGTCCCGGTAGAGCCGGACCTCGTACCGGGCACCCGGCCCGGTGGGGATTCGCTGCACTGCAAGGTGCAGCGCCCCGTCCCGGTAGCGCTTAACCATGGTCGGGGGGACCTCATAGGGCTCCCCGTCCCGGTAGATCGCCCAACCTTCGGAAGGTTGGGCGTTGAACGGCTCCCAGCCGATTTGCTTTAACATATCGAAAACTTCTTGGTCCTCGTAGAACACTGTTCACTCCTTGGGGCATTGCGCCCCGGTTCGGGCGGCGTGATTGCCGCCGGGTTGATAGCCGGAATAAGTTCTCCCGCCGCTGCCGCATGGGCGACGTTGAAGCCTACTCCGGCTGTGCTCACTGGTAGTGAGGTTTAAAAAAAGAAAGGGGGGCGACGCCGTGGCGTCGCCCCCTCTTTCTTTAGGGACTATCTCAGTAGTACCGACGGACAGTCCCTTCAATTTTGATCTGGGTCCCATCCGCGACCGACCCGTGGGGGGCGGGCTTGAGGTTCTCGGAGTCAGCCCACCGTACAAGGCGCATCTTCTGCACCCCAAAGGTCCTTGCCGCGTGGGACCCGAGGAGCCTCGCGGCCTCCTCGTACCCGGGGTCACCCTCGCGCAGGAATCTCCACCCATCCTTCAGGGTGAGGAGGCTGTAGACCGTCTCTATGAGCTCCTCTTCCTTCGTTTCGTTCACTTCTTCCTCCATGGGGCATTGCCCCGGTTCGGGCGGCGTTGTGCCGCCGGGTTGATAGCCGGGTTCAGCTCTACCGCCGCTGTGTTGGCGACGTTTAAGCCTACTTCGGCTGTACTCACTCGTAGTGAGGTTTAAAAAAAAGAAAGGGGGGCAACGCCGTAGCGCTGCTCCCCTCCTTCTTTAGTCCAGATTGACCGCGATCTTGGTCCTATCGGAAACCCACCCGCCGGGCGCGACCTTCCGGTCGCTGTAGTCAGCCCACCGGCGAAGGGTCATCTCCTGTCCGGGGAATTCCCTTAACCAGTGGGACCCGAGGAGCCTGTCGGCCTCCTCGTACCCGGGGTCACCTTTTCTCAGGTGTACAAGACCGTGGACATCCTTCCGGGCGATGTTGTAGACCGTCGCCATGAGCTCCTCGAGCTCCTCTTCCTTCATTTCGTTCACTTCTTCCTCCATGGGGCTTAGCCCCGGTTCGGGCGGCACTACACCGCCAGGTTAACAGCCGGGTTTAGCTTACCCGCCACTGTGTGGACGACATTTAAGCCTACTCCGGCTGTACTCACTCGTTGTGAGGTTTAAAAAAAAGAAGGGGGGCAACGCCGTAGCGTCGCCCCCCTTCCCTTGAGTCATTCTGTTCCCAGGTGACTAACCCGGCACACCCGTAGTGTGCAGACTCGCCGAGCCCCTAGGAGAACTGGATCGTAACGATCCAGCCATTCCCCGGGCCGAGGGACTCCTTGCGGATGACGAGCTTGCGACCGCCAGGGATCGCAATCTCACGGGAGTCCTTGCCCGCAAGCAAAAACATAGCTTCTGCTTGCAGCTTGTCGCCCTCGAGCAAGGCGAGAGAGATCGGATTGCTCGGAGTGGCCAAGCCCTCGAGGAGGGGCGCGAACGTGCAATCGAGGTACTCAACGATTGCCTCGATGCACTTCTGCTTGTCCATAGCCATAGGTATCACCTCCTTTCTTGGTGATATTGCTGCTACCCGCATTGACCAGCGGGTTTCGGCTACTTCGGTTCGTAGCGGGTTCGAGTCGGCAGGGCGGGATTGCCACGCCGACGTTGATTGGGAGTAAAGCCAGAGTAAGCTCGCTCGCCGCTGTGTGGACGACGTTTGAAGCCTACTCCTGCTGCCCTCACTCGTAGTGAGGTTTAAAAAAAAGAAAGGGGGGCGACGCCGAAGCGTCGCCCCCCCCTTCTTAGCTCGCGAGACCCTAGTGCTGGATGTCTTGCCAGGACCCCCATCTTAGGGGGTCTCGGAGGCTAAGCATCTCGGCGGGGCAAAAGACCTCTGGCTCCTCCGAGACCCCGCCGACGTAGCATCTCACCTCGAAGTAATCGAGGACTCGATGCGGGAGCCTCTGGACCATGAGCTTCACTTCCCCGTCCAAGTCCCGAAGAACCATGGCCGGGGCGAAGTCGACCACCACCCCATCTTGGGTGATGGCGTAGAGGCCCTCGTCTGGGCCGCGCCCCTGCTCCCTATCGAATCGGGTGAGGACCTCCCACCCGATCTCTTGGAGCATTGCAAAAACCTCATAGTGGTCCATTGTTTCCTCCTTGGGGCATTGCCCCGCTAGGGCAGCGTGATTGCTGCCAGGTTAAAAAGCCGGAATAAGCTTTACCGCTGCCGCGTTGGCGACATTGAAGCCTACCCCGGCTGTACTCACTCGTAGTGAGGTTTAAAAAAAGAAAGGGGGGCGACGCCGAAGCGTCGCCCCCCTTTCTTAGCAGTGGCGGAGGTCGTGCAGAACGAGCGCCGCCTCCTCGCCGCAGTCGAGGCACAGTGCCCCCTCCTCGCCGCAAGCGGCGAGGAGGCCCGCCAGGGTCCGATGCGGCTTCCCGCAAGGGACCTTGACGGAGGCCAAGGCCGCCTTGAACTCGGCGGACTTGGCCTCCTCCTGGGAGTCGATATACTCCCGGTACGCTGCCAACTCTTCCTTATCGAACATGGTTCTCTCCTTGGGGCATTGCCCCGGTTGGGCGGCTGGATTGCCGCCGGGGTTAAGAGGAGGTGCAGCCTGCCCTATGCCGACATCGGACAAAACGCGGCTGCCCCCCCCCTATGTGTACTGTCGGCCTTCGTGTTTATACGAGCAAGATTTCAATCGGGTGTTTCATTGCTCGAATCAGGCTAGATGGGGTGGGGGTATGGGTATAAATAAGTAAACGGATTAAATTGGGGGTTTGATGGGGAAGTGAACACAGATATGGTGTATGTGAAACACCGGCTGTATAATTTCACTAAACAGACAAGGAGAAAAGTAATGGCAAGCTCAAGGAATGAGCGGAAGGATTGGGGATTAGGCTCAGAGGAGAGAATTCTGAATGAGTCAGAAGTAATTAATTTACTTGACTTTTTTTCCATGTACTACAAGTATCCTACACTTGTAGAGAACATGGATTCTCCTGACAGGGTACGGTCTTTGAGGAAAAGCTACCGAGAAATACACTGTCTAGATCTTGGGGCGAGCATGGGCAATAGGCGCTGGATCAACCTAGATGCACATGGGGAGGAAGATATGAATTGGTTAATGCTACTACTTCATACGAATAGTGAGGGGATAGTATTTTCACTTCAAGACAACAAATATGTTTCAAAGTTTCTTGAATGTATCAGTTACTTTCCATTTCGTGGAGATGTAGTATTAATTCATGGCATAAGAGATTCATATATAAGGAATGAATATAAATCTAGAATGATGCGGACATTGCCGATGTATTTTGTTGAAGATAAGCTTGGAGTAATCAGGGCAAGTCCAAGCAAGGTAATATAGGCTTATGCTTTAGAAGCCTAAAATTTTATGCTATAAGATATGACTATCTCTTATTTTTAAGGAATATTGAGATAAAAAATACAGAATTAGAATAGGGGATAGCATATGTCTGCAACAACTATAAGTACAACATTGGCTGGGGCTATTGCATCACTGGCGGTAGCAGGTGTGGTAGCAGCGGCTTCAGGTTTAATTGAGGTTGCGCGAGTAGATGAGAGAGTTGCGAATCATACGGATAGAATAAACGCAGCTGAAAGTGGCTTAAGTCAAAATACGGTTCGACAAATGCAGATGCAGACAGACCTAGAGGTGGTGAAGGAAAAGGTTGAGAATATCGATGACAAGCTTAGGACTACAGACAATAAGCTTGATTTAATCTTAGAAAGATTACCTCGATCTCCCTAATGTACTGTACCTTCTGCCTTTGGCATTTGAGCTAGGATAAACTTTATATACTCAAGTTTACCTAATATTACGCCATGAACTTCATCGGTGTCATTAAGGTGCTCTGCATCTGGGATAACTATTTCCCACTGCAATGCCTTACATACATCAACTAATATTGCGATCGCCTCAGTGGTTGTCAATTGTTCTAGTTCCATTGTAAGTTCCGAGTTTTGTGTAAATCTCATTAACGCACATCCTCGCCTTTCAATTCATTGTACACCTTATCGTACATTGAATCAAAATCGGTTGTAGATCTCTTACCCCCGAAGTATGCTATGCCATAGCCTTGATTTATTAGTAGGGTATTTATATTAACATTATCTGCGAATATAATACCAAGTAGTCTTCCATATTTTTCTTTTTCCTTTTTAGGCTGGATGCAAATTTCGAGTGAGAAAGAAGACTGGATGAGGTCGTTTAATTTTTGTTTAGCTCGCATACCTAATTTTTTTTCTTTTTTATTTTTGGTTCTGGATTCTGGAGCATTATAGCCATACATTCTAAGTTTTTGGTTAACTAATTTAACATCGAATCCTAGATCAATATCGAAGGAGGCAGTATCTCCATCTGTAACCTTAACAATTTGAGCTGGATATCTTTTGCAATTCTCTTCAAATTCCAGCATTTCTAACCATGGTATACTTTTAATTTTTAAATCTTCTGTAGATACAGTAATCAAAGACAAAGCTATTGCCGTAATAATATTAAGATGCATTTCTGAGCTCCCTTAAGAAACCTATTTTAATTGCTTCATTGCTATTTCTAATTGCCAATCTAACCGCATCTGGATCTAGGTTTAGTATTGTGCATGTTGGTATAAATGATAGGACATATGATTGATCATTTGAGTTAATCCATCGAATAGCATCTCTTTTAATCGATTGATTATCGGAGAAGCAATCTGACATAGCGGTAAGGAAGAATTGTCTAACAAGTTTAAAAGCTGGACTTTTAATTCTTGCTTTATCCTGAAAGACAGACGGGTCACCCGTATCACTTTCGAGGATTTCTTTTTCTATTGGACCGTATAAATCCCACGGCGAGTATTTTTTATCATTCATTATTTGCAATTTCCCTAATTGCATCTATTCTTAATTTTTCTAAGTCAATAAACTCTGCAAGATGCTTGAGTGCTTCTGTTGTTAAGACATATTTAGCGAACAAGGATCTTGGTTCTGAGAATATTATTCCTAGGCGAGGATCTCTATTGGAGAATACATTTATGAGAGATCCCTTATCTTGACTTGCAATAAGGAATTGATGTCCGGTAATTTTTTTAAGTTTTTCGCATGCCATCAACACTTTTCTTATTGAGAAATTTTCCACCACATCCTCCACCGCGACCTCGTGATTTATGCCAGCGATATATTCTATAAGGTATCTGGGGAAAGTCCAACTTATGGGAGAATTTAGGAGAAATTTTTTGAGGAGTTCCGCAAGATCTCGATAAAAGGGCGCATTTGGGATGGTGAGACGACTGCGCGAGGGCCGTAGCCGTAATCGACTAGAGTGGATTTTTCCATAAATTCTTTTTTTGTAATCCAAGAAAACAGGGAGAGGGTACGTTCCCGTGCAGAGGGATAAACGAGTACGCCAATATCTTCTTGGAAAGAATTTTTATTTTCTGATTGCAGAGCAAAATCCCAGCCTGCCTTATTTCGATATTTAACAGAGCAGGTTTTGCCATTGGGCAAAACGATGTCCCCCTTGTTGGAGTCCCCTCCTCTAGCTAATTGCCATTGAGGAATTCCGCCGAGGGCGACCGAAACGGCGTATTCGGCTCGCATACCGAGTAAATGGATTTCTAGATCTCCTTTTTGAGGATCGAATCTTTTGGAGGAGACTCGGAAACGCTCTTTGTTTTCCTGGCGTAATTTTGCGAATTCGGTAACGATATAGGATTCCGCCGGGGAAAACTCATAGAGAACGGGAGTCGGATTTTTTTCGAGCAAAATAATGGGCATAGACTGAGGATCCTTCTTGTTGAATAATTAAACTTGGCCAAGGAAGAGCCAAAGGAGAATTAAATGGACAATGAAAAGACATTAAATTTCGGCAAGGAAGTACGACAGGAGCGAGAAAAGAACGGGATAAGCTTAAGGAAGATGGCGAGCTTAGTCGAGATGAGTCCTTCATACTTATCAAAGCTAGAGCGAGGTCTTGTAGCTCCTCCCAGCGAGAAATTCATTGAAAGCATGTCTTCTATTCTGAACATCGATCGGGATAGATTAATGGCCTTTGCCGGTAAGGTATCGAGCGATATAATTGGTAAGATCATTGAGAATCCGGACATAGCAAAAAAAATTCGTAACGAAAGCTGTTGACCTGGGAGAAACGATCATTAATATAGGTTCCATGGAAAAACACAAATCTTATCGGCACCCCGGAACTGGAACCAGTAGGCGTAGATTTCGGCAGCTTGAACGTCGAGATTCTCATGTCCAAGATCGGGATCACTTTGGGAAACTCCTACAGGGCGAAAGATTGGCGCAGGGAATGACGGTTGCGGAACTTTCTTCGATCTGTGGATTAACAAAGGACTATCTGTACAAAATTGAACGAGGGGATGCAGTTCCCCCTGCAAGCGAGCGAATCGTGCAGATTGCTAAGGCAATGGGCGTAAACAAAGATCGCCTATTAAGTTATGCGAATTTGATATCAGAGGATGTAGAAGAAGATATTTTCAATAATCCTGAGCTTATTTGCAGTATTATTCGAGAGATGTCAGGACATGGAAAGTCTGGGCTTAAGTATTTTCTCAGTATAATTAAGGAAGCTTCGTTTAATATTAAAGAGGCTCGTCTTGAGAATCTTCTTGAGAAAGAAGAAGTTCTATCTTCTCTGTGATCAGAGACACCTTTTTAACAACGGATTTCCATCCTTTAGGATTTGCTAAATTGCCGATGAATGCATCGAGTACATCTTCCTGCACTTCTGATACTTCGAATAGCTTATTGGCAAATTCTCCGGCCAGAGTGTTGACCCCCTTGCTAAAAACATCTGGTCCTTCTTCTTTTATTTCATCTCTGAATTTTCTCACAGAATACTTAGAATTCAATATTTTTTGCTCTTCGGCATATTCTAAGAGATCAATTGCTCTTTTCCCTGTTCGCGTTGCCGCGTCAGCCGCAGCTTCATAATATGAGATTTCCTTAATGAAGAACTCTGCGTCACTTCCTCTTTCTTCAAATCTTGGCAGCAGAATCTCTCTGTATATTTTCCCGAGTCTTGAGATTCTACTTTTATGCATTTCAAATACTTTAGATAGTTCGTCTGAAACCTTTTCACCAACGCCAGCTTTCTCTTGTGCGAGTCCTACGCATACTGCCATTGACATCCAGGATCCTTGAAATACAACACGAACCTGTTTAAATGCATCTGATATTGTTTCAACAGAGGCGCTACTAAGAGCCTCTTTAACCTGTATGGGATTAATTATTTTCTCGAAAAAAGCTAATCTTTCAGCCAGCTCCGCTCTGTTGATATGTTCAAGGGAACGATCAGTGGCTTGACTCATCGGGGCCTCCTTTGATGCTCATTAGTTCATCCATTCTTTGGGATCTAATAGCAGTTTCGATACCCTGCTTGATAGAATTTGAAAACAACTTAGCCGATTCCTGCTGGATCTTTTGATTTTGTGCAAGAACGCGACGAGCAGAAACTCCCATGAAGATCAGGATAGAAATAATAGATGACGTTACTCCGATAGATAGCCCTAATGCGAAAGAGATTAAATCCATTTTACGCTCCTTGGTAAATGATGTTGACCACGATTGAATAATCGTATACGAAAAAAGAGAGAGGTTCAATAGTCAATGAAAAACGAAAATCGAGATTTGCCCCGATTGGATCGGATTATCCCTGAAATTGCTAAGGCTACGAAGATGGCCGAGCAAGAAGAATCCTCCTACTACCCCAGGGTTTCAAACTCCGGATCCTGTCTGAGATCTTTAGTATATCAGGCAAACGGAGAGAAGCCCCGCCCGCACTCGGGAAGAATGGCACTAATATTCGAAGATGGTAATGTGCATGAGGATGTAACGATAAAGTGGCTCGAAGAGAGCTCTTACCCAATTCGGCACTCTCAATTGGGAGTGGTGGTAGCAGAGATAGAAGGTGCCCCAGAGGGACACAGAATAGACAAAACTAGCGGAGAAAAGATTCCGCTTTCCACTTTGTATGGTCATATTGATGGATTAATTCTAACAGACGACACATCGGCTCTCTTCGAGCATAAAGCATTGGGTTCGTTTGCCTTTGATAATCTAAACAAAGAACCCCCTCTCGGCTACATCGCACAGTGTTGTTGTTATATCAGGGGACTACAGGATCAAGGTTTCGATTTAGACGAAGCTGTTCTTGTTTGTAAGTCAAAGAATACATCGGAGTATAAGCAAATAAATATTGTATACTCCAGAGATCAAGATTCCGCGAATGTCAACTACCTGTGGAATGGAAACCATAGCTACCATGAGAATATAGTTAGTGAAGTAATTGAATTGCACAATCAAGTAGAAGAGCACAGGAATAACGGAACTATTCCGGACAGGCCCTATCCATACGACGATTGGCATTGTAGATTCTGTGGCTTCCAGGATAAATGCTGGGAGAATATATCTGACGAAATATTGTCTTACTCAAAGGTTGAGGATATTGACCCATCCGATGACATATATGAATTAATTGCAATGCTGGCCGATGGAAGGGAGGAAGAGCGATCTCTCAAGTCTAGAATGCGCGATATTAGATCTGATTTAATGAAGGTCTTGACTTCTAGGCATATAAAGTCTGGAAGATGCGGGTCCTTGGAGTTTACCCTTAAAGCCTTCACTAAAAAATCTCTTGATTCATCCTTGATTCCGGAAGAGATTCGGGATATGGCAACCAAAGAAGTTGTAATCCAAACTATTTCCACAAAAATGATAAAGGACTGAAAGCAATGGAATTTAGAAAAGCAGAACGGAAAAAGGCTCGTGCAAGATGCGCCATCTGTGGCCCTGCGGGGGCTGGCAAAACGCATGGGGCGCTTCTTCTTGCGGCTGGACTGGGGAAGAAGATTCTCCTGATCGATACGGAGAACGGATCTGGAGATCTAGAGGCGGGCAAGCCGGGTATTCCAGATTATTATGTGGCTACGATGAAGCCGCCATTTGATCCTTCAAAGTACATTGAGATCATAAAGGAAGCTGAATCTCAGATGGATGTTATCATCATTGATTCCTTGTCTCATGCTTGGGCTGGATCTGGTGGCTTGCTTGATCAGCAGGGGAAAATATCGGATAGGGGGACTAACTCCTTCGCAGCTTGGCGACAGATCACTCCTAAGCACAATGCTCTTGTAGATTGCATGCTACAGAGTTCTGCACATATAATTGCAACAATGAGAAGTAAGCAGGAGTATGTTCTAGAAGAAGATTCAAGAGGGAAGAAATCTCCTCGAAAAGTAGGCATGGCCCCAGTTCAGAGAGAAGGGCTTGAATATGAGTTTACAATTGTATTCGATGTCGATCAGAAAACTCACACCGCCATGGCGACGAAAGATCGGTCTTCTCTTTTTCCTCCTGATGAGATGTTTAAGATCTCGCGGTCTACTGGGGAACAGATTAATCAGTGGCTTGATTCCGGGACAACAATCCTAGCCGGTGAGGATTCTACGAGCCAAGAATCCTCACCGGCTAGCGCGAGCGAAGAGACGCGAGCACCTGAAGTACCAAGGGCATCCGAGAATAAGGTGAAGGAGATAGAGCCAAAGGGTAAAACATCCGATAGAGAAATGAATAAGAACGAGAAGAACAAGCTATTGATGATAGCCAAGGAAGCGGGATACGAATCGATGGCTGAGGCTATCGAGCTTCTTGGTGGTGAAATCGATGAAGTAAGAACTTTGTCTCAAGGAAGGGCCTTGGCGACAAAGATAAAGTCTAACCCCAAATCCTAAGGAGGGATTATTGTGATTAATAAGATTATTCTAGTTGGAAGACTTGGTCAGGATCCTGAAGTTCAGTCTCTTGGTCAATCCGGTGACAATGTAACTCGCTTCTCTCTTGCTACATCTCGCAAGTTCAATACTAGGGATGGAGAAAAGAAGGAAACGACTCAATGGCACAAGATTCAATGCTTTGGCATTCAAGGCGAGAATTGTGCCAAATATCTCAGGAAGGGTAGTTTAGTTTTTATTGAAGGCGAAGTTCGATATAGGAAGTACGAAAAGGATGGGGTGGAGAGATACGCCACAGACATTTATGCACAAAATGTACAGTTTCTAGACAGCAGGAAGTCTGAAGATAGCGAAGATGGTGATATCCCGTTTTAACATTTGAGTTAATAGGAAAATAGATATAAAATAAATAGGCACACTGATAACTTCGGTGTGCCTATTTATTTATGTCATCATTAAAAGGTATAGACTACGACTCCAGGTGCCAAAAGTATCGGGCCAGATTAACAAGGAACGGGTGCGTCTATCACCTTGGTTACTTTGTCAATAAAGATGACGCAATTAAGGCTCGAAAGAAAGCAGAGGAAGAATTTGAGAAGGGGAATAAGATTGATTTCCTGCATTCTTATTCTACTTCATCCGTTCCGCCTGAAATAGAAGACGATCCATATCTTTTCTTCTTGTCGATTGGCGACTCAAGCAATGAATCATCCCCAGAAAAAAACATCCGACTTTCTGTGTTAGTTCAGGCGGTGAAAGATTTTCTTACAGACAAAGATAAGGAGTCGCAGAAGAATGCCCGGGATTGGTTTGCGAACAAAACCCAGAGCGCCGAGACATATACATTTGAAGATGTTTGCGAAATACTATCAATAGATAGCAGCTATGTACGCAAGTGCCTTAAGAAGTCAGCGAGAAATAAGAAGAAGGTTTTAAGTAGAATAGGAAGAAGATTAGTACGGAGTTACTCTCCCTCAGGTAGCAACCCTAACAATCAATAAAAGGTAAAAATGCCGATAATAGGATTTACCGCTTCGGAGTATGGTCCAAGCTGCAAGCCGGCAGAATGGGTGGATTCAGAGTCTTTCAAGAAGTATGCCGAGGAATGCAAAGCAGTTGGTTCGAAATATAATGCTGATAGTAAGTCATTTATTGTTCCATTAAAAAAAGTAATGGAGCTATCCAGAAAGCTCAAGGGCTGTGGATTTGGCGTAAGGATTTCACCTACTCTGTTAGGTTTTATAAACAAAATAGAAGGCGAAAAATCGGAGTCTGATTTTCTAAGTAATGTTAAGAAGCGACTATCTGATAAGGGCTTGAAGCTATATCCTCATCAGGAACATGGGATAGAGTTTTTATCGAGCAGGAGCAACGCTGCTTTATTCGACTCCATGGGAGTTGGCAAAACTTGCCAGTCCATATGTTCAATACCTCTAAACTCTCCGGTTATCGTAATATGTCCTGCTGTTGTTAAGCAGTCTTGGGTAAATGAATTTGAACTATGGGGCGATTCATTCAGGTGTTCAATTTTGTCGGGGCGCGGCAATTTCAGGTGGCCGTTACCTGGCGAAGTTGTCATATTAAACTATGAAATATTGCCATCGGCATTCAGGAAGGGAAAGCTTGGATACTGCATTGATGAGAAATATGGCAAGCCTGAAATAGGTACAATTGTAATATGCGACGAAGCCCATAAGGCGAAGAATCCCAATGCTCGCAGGACCAAGTCTACAAAGGCCATTGCAAGGGCAGCAACTAACAAGAAGGGAAAAATATGGTTACTCACTGGTACCCCTCTAATGAATAAGCCTCCTGAGCTTTGGAATATCCTCGGCATAGCTGATCTTCAGGAAAAATCATTTGGTACATGGAAAAGTTTTGTTTATAAGTTTAATGGAAAGCCTACTGGATATAATAGGACGCTTGAGTGGGGCAGTCCTCGTCCTGAAGTGATTAGCTCGATAAGAAAGGTTTCTTTGCGAAGGAGTCTTTCTGCCGTCGTAAAAGACATGCCCCCTAAGACTCGCCAAGATATTGTGGTAGAAATCGATCAGCAAACACAGGATCAGTGTGAAACGGCAATGCGAGAGTTGGACAAGCTAGGGATTCGACTCGAAGACGCGATGAACTCCAGCTTGCAAACAAAGAGAGAAGAGCCAGCATTTCAAGAGCTATCCAAAGCTAGATCAATGCTTGCTATATCCAAGGTTCCTGCCGCTCTTGCTATAATTGAAGAATTCGAAGAGGAAGTAGAGCCTCTGGTTGTATTTTCTTCAATGCGAGCCCCGATTGACAGCCTAATTGGCAGAAACGGATGGGAGGTTATAACTGGTAGCATCAGTCATACCTCTAGGTCTGCAACTGTTAAAAAATTTCAAGAGGGTAAGCTAAGGGGAATTGGTTTAACAATTGGAGCCGGGGGTGTTGGGATAACATTAACGAATGGCGCCTATGCCCTTTTCGTTGACTTAGACTGGAATCCGGCTAATATAAATCAGGCAGAAGATAGAATACATAGGATAGGTCAATCTAGGCCTCAAATAATTAAGAGGATAATAGCCAATCACTCTCTGGACAAGAAGATATGTTCAATCTTAACTAAGAAGCAAAAAATAATAGACGCGAGCATATCGGCGTCAGAAGACGGGAGATTATAAAATGGAAAATATAAACACTAAGCTGATTGTTGAGTACGAAAAGGAAATAGCATTCCTCAAGAATCAAAATAAATTGCTTCTTGAGAGAATTAAAAATCTGGAAGGGGAACTAGAAGGGCGTGAGGAGTGATGAGGAAATAAGAATTCTTTTCGCGAAGTTTAGATCCGGCAATACTAATTTATCGCAGTTTTGCAAGAAGAATAATATATCCACATCTGGATTCCGAAAAAGGTGCTCGGTCCTTTTCCCTGATGAGTGGAGTTCTTGCATTGAATATAAGAAACCAAAGCAAACGCAATATCAACTGGGCAGGAGCTTTGAATATCGAACAAGAAAGATACTAGAAGACAATGGATATTATGTAGTCAGGTCCGCTCAGTCTAAGGGTTTAATAGATCTTGTTGCCTTGAAGAAGGGGGAAGTTTTGATTGTTCAATGTAAGAGAGGCGGAATATTGGACAAGGAAGAATGGGACAGCTTACTTGAGCTTTCGGTTGCGATTGGGGCAACTCCTGTTTTCTCTGAAAGGTCGGATGGTTTGCAGACAAATTTCTGGAGAATAAACCGATCAAAGCCGAAACGGAAGGCCGAGGACGCACTTTCTTTGATGGCGATTTTCGCAAAGAAAAAGGCTTCTGCTTGATCCCTCCTTACGAAAATGCAAAGTTGGGGATAGGGAGGCGGCAAATTGGCCAGGATTATCCGAAGGCTAGATCTCTACGAAAATCCAAAATTCTGTAATCTTCCGCAGAGTTGCAGGAATGCTCTGGTCATTTTCCACTTCGCAACGCCGAGACATACCCCATACGGAATTATTGATTTCAGAGACAATAAGACATTAAAAATAATAAATGACAACATACCTAACATAAGATCCTGCATATCGACTCTGGGCAGCGATGGGATGATAACTGCAGACAGAAAATTTAAGATAATATTCTTACACGACACATTCAAGTCTCACATCTTTCAGTCGCCTTCGCCAAGGGAGATATCCTACTGGAAAAAGTTCATATCGGGCAATATATCGCATTCAAATGCTATACAGATGTGGAAGAAGGAACTAAGAGTCGATCTAAAGAATTTCCCTACAAGATCAAGAAAAGCTGTAATTGATGCAATCTTCCCTGATGAGTCCTCTGCCAAAACTGGGGGCTCAAGGGAATCTAGGGAAGTTATAGAATACTTCACGTCTAGATTTAGCGAGCTTGGATATGGTAGCTACGTTCCCAAATGGGGCAGAGAGTCTGTCGCGGTTTCTGATGTTTTAGATTCAATTGATATAGAGGAGATGAAAGCTAGAATAGATAGATACTTATCCAATGATTGGTATATGAAAAATCAAGGGGCTGACATAATAAGGTTTTGCTCCCTTATAAATAGATTTGCTCAAAGAGAAGAGATATCGAATGAGAAGTCTCCAGGCTCTGACTACTGGGATATAGTCAAAAAGAGAAAGTGAATTGGATGCAAAGAGAAATTGAATCTTATCTGAAGCAAAAGGGATGGAGATATAGGGTTGAGTCTGGCGAGGTAAGGCTTGATAGATGTCCTTTTTGCGACGGAACATCTCGTCGCCCATTTACAATAAATCCCGAAACCGGGAATGCCATATGTCATAAGTGTGACTGGAGAGGTGGGCTTACTCTACTAAAGAGGTCACAGGGTGATGTGGTAACTAAGATGTCAGATTCATTTTCAGCCGGGAAACCGGAGCTAGTTAAGCCCCCCAGAGGTCTGGCTGACAAATACGCGAGATTTCTTCAGGAAAATAAGCAGTACATGGAAATGTTCTGCGAGTGGAGAAATCTCAAGGAATCGACAGTGAGGAAATTTAGGATAGGTTACTGCTCGGAAAAGAAAGCGTTCTCATATCCTTTTTATAGGTCGGGGGATCTTATTGCTATTAAGTACAAGAGACTTGGGGTAGATGGTGAGAAGCAGATTTCCCGCTGGAAGTCGGACCGGAAAAACACCAAGACAGAATCGAGTCTTTTCGGAGCTGAGTTTCTTTCCGGCAATGAAAGGGTTGTAGTAACAGAAGGCGAAGATGACTGCATGGTTCTCTCTGAGGCTGGCATGTCTAACGTAGTCAGCTTACCGAATGGGTGCTCTCATATATCAGGTAAGTTCCTAGACACACTGGAGCCATTTAGGAATATAGTCATATGCATGGACAACGACGATTCCGGAATGCGCGGGGCTGAAAACTTAAGAGAACTACTAGGGGAAGATCGCAGTAGGATTATAGAATACCCAACTGGGGTTCAAGTCTCTGAAGGCCGATATTGGAATTCGGGAGAGGCAAAGGACGCAACGGATTTTTCCAGGGCGAATAGCCTTAATCAGCTCGTAGAAGCGATTGATAGGGTGTCCGCTGCGGATAACGATAGAGTCGTTCATATTCGAGATTTCATTGAAGAGCTTAGGGAAGACTTTATAAATGGGGATAGGTCCCGGGGGAGAACTACCGGGTTCCCAAGTTTGGACAATCTAATTGGCGGCAGAAGACCGGGAGAATTGACTGTAATATCTGGGAATACCGGGAGTGGTAAGTCAACCTTCACTCTTAATCTTGCTCTTAATATAGCTTCGAGCGGGGAAGGCGTATTGCTTGGCAGCTTTGAGCAAACTGTAATCGCTGTTCTTAGAAAGATTTCGCAATCTATTTCCGGAAAATGGTTTCATCTCAGAGAAGACGAGACTGGATCATCTATGCAGATAGATGATCTAGATGATGTTTGTCGTGTCCTAGAAGAGTTGCCCCTTTATGCGATTAATGTTTTCGGCAGGATGTCTACTGAAGAGTTCGTTGATTGCGCTGCTTACGCGAAGAGAAGACTTCGCGTTCCGACCGTAATATTGGATCACATACATTTTATGCTTCGGCACTCTCGGAGTGATACTGAGCGAATTGAGATTGATCACACAATGCTGGCCCTAAAGCAGTGTACGATCGAGAATGAACTTTATTCATATATAGTAGCGCACCCTAAGAAGAAAAACGATGAGAACTCCATAATTGGTGTGGAGGACTTCAGGGGGTCGAGCTTCATAAGCCAAGTTGCCGATAACATTCTCGTTGTATGGAGAGATCGAAATGTTGCCCAGCTTGACCCCTCTTTAGGTCGAGCTGAGATTCATAGTTTAAAATGCCGATCGGAGTGTGGATCGGAAGGCAAGATTGAGTTGGGGTTTTCTTATTCAGGGCAAAAGTTTGTAGATAAGCTCGGAAAGGAAATAGCCCCGATGGATTCAATCGAAGAAGGATTTATCGAGGATTTTGAGGATGAATTCTGAAGAAAATCCACCGTGGAGCGCCCTGCGACTTAGCTCCCCCGCAGGAACGTGGTATATAGCAAGGAGCCCTTCGGTAAAGAGGGCGCTTGAGGCGAAGTCGGATTCTGCCCCCAGGGCGGTTTTTTCCAGGGGAGAACTGCATGCCGCTCTTCCAGCGATCAGGAGCATGAACGAAGAAGAGCGGCATCAGTGGCTAAGGCAGATGATTCAGATCAAGAAATGTATTTCTGACTCAAGAATAGAACTTGTGAAGTTCAATAATGCTACATCTATCCTGAATCGAAAAGTGAGACGTTGACATTTTTAAGTGAGTAAAGATTAATTGTTTCCATATATGTCCTCCTCAGTTGTAATCTGGCAACTGTAATTACTTTGTCAATATAGGGTTATAAAAAAAATGCACCAGCAAAAAGGTTTTAAGGCTTTTTTCTACCATAATGGTTTGAAGGTTTATGTTGGTCGATGCGCAACAAGGGAAGATGCCAAGATTCTAGCAAAGAAAAAGAAGGAAGAATTCCTGAATGATCCTTCTGGATGGCCGTTGCACATCAGAAACAAAGTAAAGTTTTGGCAATATTTTGCATGCTCAGACGAACTTGCTGACATGAGACAGGTAAAGCTTTCCGATATTGCTGGACCTGAAGTTGCAGTAAGGCTTGCCGTATTAGAACAGGCAATATTTGATATGAAATATGTAGGCAATTGGGTGAGAGACAATTACGACATAAGAAAAGATGCGCTCGAATGGATAAATAGTGATGAGATGGGCGAACCATCATTTACCTTTAAGTCAATCGTCGAGGACATCCTTGGAGTTGACGCGGAGCAAGCTAGAAATGCAATATTGAAAAGCTATAAAGAATATATGAACAGGAATGGCATTGATGTCTGATAGAACGAGAAGCGAAATAGATCTAAAGTGCGAAGAGTTAAAAAAGCTACTAATATCTAAGAATAGGAAATATGGAGACAGTGCTCTTTCTCCTATAAGGATTTTCTCAAAGGCATCCAGCATAGAGCAGCTATTAGTCAGGTGCGATGACAAGATAAATAGGGTTGCTTCTACTGGAATAGAAACAAGCGGGGAGGATCAGTTAATAGATTTAGTTGGCTACCTTATTCTTCTTCTTATCGCTCTGGACCGAATGAAGGAGGAATCAACGAAACAGGAAGAATCAACATTGACTAATAGTGGCTTAGGGTATACTTCTGTAAGCTAATTTTTATACGAGGAACTATCAGATGGAAGATATTCTAAGCATTGATTTTTTAAGTAAATACAAGACAATTGAGCCGCCATTTGGGGGTAACGGCCTCGGCTACATTGTTTATAAAAGAACTTATTCCAGGGAGATACCTGGGCTTAATCGCTCTGAAGAATGGTGGGAAACAGTAGCGAGGTGCGTAAACGGGGCTCAAAAGATTGGGGCCGATTATACAAAGGCAGAAGCTGAAAGAATATATGATTATATATTTAACTTAAAATGCAGCTTCGCGGGGAGAGCCCTTTGGCAGCTTGGGACCGATATGATTGACCAGTTTGGCGGCCCAAGTCTCCTCAATTGCTGGGTAACCTCCATTGAGAAAATAGAAGACTTTGAATACCTCATGGACAACTTAATGCTCGGAGGAGGCGTTGGGTTCAGCATCGAGAGAGCCAATGTCCATTCTTTCCCGAAAGTTAAGTCTGGGGTTTCAATAACTCACATCCCATCCAACGATGCTGACTTCATTGTGCCAGATTCAAGAAGTGGCTGGAGTGCGCTCCTTAGGAGGGTTCTGAAGTCTTATCTATATAATGGCAAATCTTTTACCTACTCCACTATTTTAGTTCGAGGCAAAGGCGCTCCTCTAAGGACCTTCGGGGGAACGGCAAGTGGCCCGGAGGTTCTGGTTGAGGGCATAGGGGAAATCTGTGAGATACTTAGAAACAGAGAAGGAAAGAAGATAAGGTCGATAGACGCTTTAGACATAGCAAACATAATCGGGAAGATTGTTGTAGCTGGCTCTGCCAGGAGGTCTGCACAGCTAGCCGCAGGAGACCCCGACGACTATCTTTTTCTTCGAGCGAAAAGGTGGGACAAGGGAAATATTCCGCCATACCGAGGCAACAGCAATAACTCAATTCTGGCGGATGATTACGAAGAGATAATCGATGAAGTATGGAACGGCTATATGGGAAATGGCGAGCCGTATGGATTCCTAAACCGCAAGCTAGCCAGAACTATGGGGCGTCTTGGGGAGAAAGCTAATGACAGCAAGGTGATCGGAACCAATCCCTGTAGCGAGATTTGGCTAGAAGATGGCGAATGTTGTAACTTGGCAGAAATATTCCTACCAAAGATAGATAGTTATAAAGAGCTTTGTGATATTAGTAAACTTCTTTATAAGACACAGAAGGCTATAACTGGTCTTTGGTTTCCATATGAGAAGACTAGAAATGTGGTTAAAAGAAATAGAAGGCTTGGTCAGGGAATAACGGGATGGTTACAAGCGTCTGAAAAGCAGATATCATGGATTAGCAAATGCTACGATGAGCTGAAGCAGTTTGACGAAGAATGGTCTGCTAAGAAAGGAATAAATAAGTCCATCAAGTTAACGACAGTTAAGCCATCAGGAACTCTGAGCCTTTTGCCTTTCGTTACCCCAGGGATTCATCCGGGGTATTCGAGATACTTTATACGCAGAGTTAGAATAGGTAGTCACGACCCACTTGTTCAACTCTGTAGAAATCATGGGTACAAGGTTAGTTACGACATAGGCGTAGACGGCAGAGAGAACCATCTTTTCTCTGTGGTGGAATTCCCCTGCGAATATCCAGAAAGTACAATTATAGCCGAAAACCTAACGGCCATTGATCAGCTTGAGTGGGTTGTAAAGGCGCAGGAGCTTTGGTCCGATAATTCCATAAGTGTCACTGTGTATTACAAGAAGGAAGAAATGGAGGATATTAAGGATTGGCTCAAGAAGAACTACAAGAATAAGATTAAATCGGTATCCTTCCTTCTACATGCAGACCATGGATTCAAGATGGCACCTTACGAGCCAATATCCCAAGCTGATTATGAGAAAACTTTGGCGAAGATTAAGGAGATAAAATCATCCGATTTCGAATCGGCAAATTCAGCTTCAGCTTCAGATGATTTAGATTTAGAATGTGACGGTGGTGCTTGTCCAATAAAGTAGCAGAAGACCCAGAAATAATAAAAAAGATAAGCAGAGCTATCTCTATAACAGACACAGTTCTTGAGATAAACGAAGATAATACTGCTAAAATAGGATGCTCGATAGATAGGGCTGTTGAGAGGAATATATCATTTGCAGTAAGGCCTAAGCCTTTAATGTTCATACTAGATCTCGACGAGATAGACCTGATTGGAAACTTCAATTTATTCTGTGAAGAGATAAAAGGGATGGGATGTGACCCTGTAGTATCAGAGTCGGGCACTCCCGGCCACATGCATTTGATATGTAAAACAGACAGCAATTCTCAATATGAATTACTGTCTGATATTTCGAAACGATTTAATTTAGACAAATCCATAAGAAGGAATTTCATAAGGCCACCTGGATCTCCTCACCGCAAGAAACTTCCAATAAGAATTGTATCTCACAACAACGCGCTGCAAATCCTCGAAGCGCTTGGCAGCTACTCTGGCGAAATAGATATCCCCTATACTCTAAGTAGAAAAATAAAATACGCTGATGGCTTGGGGGTAAGATACAAGAGTGGATCTGAGCTTACTCAAGCAATAGTCAATCAGTCATATAATAATGGGATTGGAGTACTTCAGCTTTATGATATTCTTAGAAATCCTATCAACAAGGGCGGCGAGGCATTAAGATCTAGAATAAAATCTAAGGGTAGCAAGTCTGCAATAAGATGGCTCGAACTAAGCTATAATAAGGCTGCTCAATATAAATCTAGTTCCGAAGATATAATTTACAAATTAAAGGTATTGGAATCAGTTTTAATAAATGACTTGAAATGGACGGGCAAGTCTGGGCTAACAGATAGAGATTTGATGTTGGCTCATATATTGGTGGCAAGAAAATCAATGTCTCTTAAATACAAGGCTAGCCTTCGGATGCTGGCGAGCATCGCAAACATAGGCTCCCTGATTACGGTAAGAAAATCGAATGAGCGACTTCAAGAGATGGGATTCTTAAAAAAGCTAAAGAAATCCAAGGGAAATCTTTCGAACTCCTGGGAAATCGTATGTAACGAATCTAACACAATAAACACTATGGGGGGGTGTGATTATAATGTGTCATTTGCGCGACACTTGCATTCTGAGGCTTTTGCCTGGGCTCTGGGAGGCGTTCGTGGCTTGGGCAAGGCAGGGGTACCCGTCATGGATGTTCTCGCGTTAGAGGGGCAATTGCGGGCCTCTGAGGTGGCATCTAGAACTGGGCTCTCCCGCCAGACGGTGTACCGGGTACTTCGAAGGCTTCTGGATGTAGGGTTCCTGCTATCGAAGGATCGAATATGGGAAATAAACTGGGATAAGATTAGCTTGCAGTTGAAGAATTACTGCGCGGAAACAGGAATAACTACCGCTAAGGAAAACCTAATAAGAATTAGAAGGGAGGAGTCTAGGATTAATAGGAATAAAGTTTTAAGTTACCATGGATGCAAAAAGATAAAAATAGAATATGCACAACACGAATGAAGTGTCATGTTTGATACCCCAGATTAAGGTTGATAGATTTACGGAATTGGAAAATGAAAGCCCAGGAAGAAATACTAATCAGAGAATTGCAGGATAGGATTCTTAGTGGAAGCAATTATTCTAATGAAATAGAGTCGCATAGGAATAACTTGCTTGAGTTTGCGCGGGAGGAAGTAGAAAGACACCCATTCTTTTTCAATTGGGGAAAGGGAGTGGGGGCTCCTTACAGCGAGGTTCTGAAGCTCTTCATATTCGAGCAATCTCTAGATATATCAAAAATAATTCCTCATGTAAGAAACATGAGCCCCAGAGAGGTAAGGGTATGCATAGAGAACATGGAGGAATACGGAATCCTAAAAAAAATCAATGAGTCCTCTTATAAGATGGCAGAATGCATATCATCAAGATTAGATAATCTTTCCAAGGACGCTGGGATATGCGAGATTGTTCTAATTGAATACCATAAGAGGTATGAGCAGATGAAGGATAAGTACTTACTAGATAACGCAGATAGCATAATAGAAGCAACGGAGCCTGTTACTTAAATTCACTTTCATATATTAAGACGAGCCTTGCTACGGCATTTGCCATTGCATTTCCTGAAGTATGACCTGCCTTATCTAGGCTACCCATTTTTAGTTCATTTTTAAATCTACTAAGCATTCCTTTGGTTCCATGCTTGTCTATCAGGATATTGCAGAATTCATCTATTGATATACCTGACATTATTTTGAATTCAGTTGCAAATGGATTTGTATCGAACTTATTTTCCAATAGTCTAAAGTGAGTTCGAGATTTTATCCATCTTATTTGGTAATCTTTGTCCGCTGCGTCTGGTTGGGATTTGTGACATTCGTGGCATAGCAGGAAAAAGTTTGAGGGGTTATCTGAGCCTCCCCTGCTAAAAGGCTCGATGTGAGCTTTTTCTGGGCGCGAAGACTTGAACTCAAGCCTGCAAGCCCAGCATGTATATTCCGCAAACTGAATTGGGATATCAAGCTCCTGCAAGAGTCTTAAGTTTGCAGTTGATATCATGGCGTGCGACGGAGGCTTCCTTCTTTTTCTGAGTTTATTTGGGTTCATTTGGTATTGTTGTAAATTTGACGAGCCTAGTAAAATACTGCATTATTATCGCAGTGGCTATAATACGTTTATTTGTAACAAATTTATCATACGAGGCAACCGAATCTGATCTAAGAGAGCTTTTTAGTTCCGTGGGTAAGCCTACTGTGATAAACATAATGAAGGATCATGAAACCAATGCTCCCAGGGGATTTGGATTCGTTACCCTTGACACTATGGGTGCGTCCCCAGATTGCTGGAGAGAAGAGCTACAAGGGCATATTTTAAAGGGAAGACCCCTTCACATTGATATTGCTATACCCAAAGAAAAAATGAAGAAAGAGAAAAATTAAATTGGCGGATAAAAAATCAGACAGAGATGTTGCGACGGGGCAATTCAAGCCCGGCAACAAGGCTGCTGCGGGGAGCAGGAGGGGAGGCAGGAGGCCCAAGGAAGTATCTGAAGCTTTGGATAATTATACAGTTGAAGGCTTAAGTTTACTCTGGAAGATTGCGACGGATGAAAATCACGAATGGCATAAGAGATTTGGCTTTGATGCCCTTAAGGCCATTGTTTCGCATGCAACACCTAAGCGCAAGGAAGTAACCGGAAACGAGGGTGGGCCTCTGGATATATCACTCCCTGGTTTATTTCATGGAAACAGCCTTCCTGAAGAAGAAGAAGGAGAAGGAGAAGAGGAGTAGGGTGAATCACCTTGAGTTCGGAGAGCTCTCTCAAAGGCTCAGAAGATACAAAGATTATCCCGTTGAATTTTGTCTCGATGTTTTCGGGGTTAACCTGGACACATGGCAAAAAACAGCAATGAAAGCGATGGCAAGCAACCAGAAAGTCGCGATTGCGGGATGCACTGGTGTCGGCAAGGACTTTTTGGCAGCTAATCTAATCTGGTGGTTTTTAGCTACGCACAGCTACCCTAAGGTAATATGCACGGCAGTTAAAGAAGAGACCTTGCGAGATAACCTATGGGCAGAACTCTCCATGCTCCAGAGAAAGTCCCCATTGATTCAAAAGCTATTTACTTTTGGACTAAAAAAAATAGCAGCCACCGGAGCTGAAGAAGAATGGTTTGCTGTAGCAAGAACTACCTCAAAGAGATACTCCAGCGGAGGTGGCAACGCCCAGGCGGAAGGCTTGGCTGGAAAATATGCGGAGGATACGCTGGCGGTTGTAGATGAGGCTTCAGGGGTGGACGACACAAATTTCGATGCACTTGAGGGAAGTGCCAATACCCCTAGGCGAAAAATGCTAATTATAGGAAACCCTCTCCGCAGAACTGGCAGATTCGCTCAGATTTTCTTGGATCCTAGGTTTGGGGGCGATTGGTATACACAAAATGTTTCATACCTAGACTCGGTAAGAACTTCTGGAACACCTGAAGTTAGAGCAATCAGAGAGAAGTGGATTGAGATGTATGGTAAAAACTCAGCCTATGTTCAGGCTAGGGTTTTCGGTCAATTTCCTTCGACATCTACAGACGATACGATATTTACGAGGGAAGAAATACAGGTTGCTTCAGAAAGGGAAGTGGATCAAGATTTGGATGCCCCAATATGTATAGGCATAGATGTGGCTAGATTTGGCATTGATGAGACAGTTTATGTGGCAAGGCGTGGCATGAAGATGCTCGAAATGATATGCGAATCTAGAACCGATGGGCCTCAGGTTGTTGGTCAAGCTATATCGATTGCGACGAAGCTTTGTCAGAAAGGGGAGGATCCGAGGAAAGTAGTTGAGTTTAGAATTGATGAAACCGGGCTTGGCGGATCTGGGGTTGTAGACCCATTAAGGGAGCAAGGTTGGCAAGTTGCGGGGGTTCATAACGGATCAAGATCTACCATGCCGGATGACTATTCGAACTTGGGGGCCGAGCTTTGGATGGAAGATGCTAAGAGCGCAATACTTTCTTGTGAGATGATAAAAGATGAAATTCTTGCGAATCAATTAGAAACAAGGCAGTATAAGTTCACGGGAAAATCCCGACAAAGGAGATTGTACACAAAAGATGAAATGAGACGAAGCGGAATGGGATCGCCAGATAGGGCAGATGCATTTGTTTTAGCTTTTGCAGATTCTGCGAAAATTGGAATCGGAGAAGCTGAGCTTCGTAATACCATTACATTTATGTAGCTATGTTTGAAAGAGTAAAAAGAGTACTGGGGATAAACCAAAGGGAATCCAGGAATGGCTTTGACTTTGAGTCGAGAGGCACAAATGCGGCCATAGTCCAGGCATTTCTTAGGGGGGAAGATATTCCAGATGCGACTCACTTTGGGTTAAGAATGAATGACCCCTATTGTCAGAGCGTATCTGTGTTTAGGTGTGTTAATGTTATATCTTCAACCCTAAGTCAGGTTCCTGTCTCATTAAAAAGAAATGGCAAAGATATTTCAGGTCCATACCGAGACTTATTTTATAAGCCAAATAAGCTGATGAACTTAGAGGAAATGATTGAGGCAATAATTGTTCAGATGCTAACTCATGGTAACGCCTTCCTTTTTATCGACGACCCTGATTCTAGGGGGATCCCAAGAGCCCTTTTCCCACTCCCGCCTCATTGTATATCCCCGAAGAGAGGTAAGAAGAGCTATCACCTAGATAGTTGGCTAATGGAGTCTGGTCCTAAGGAAGCGATTGAAATTCCAACAGACAGGATAGTACATTTTAAATATGCGAGCCACCCCAATGACCCAATAGTTGGCGTTGGTCCTCTCGTTTCAGGGATGTTGGCTATCGAGACGGACAATCTAGCTGCCGTTTACAATAGGTCAATGCTTAGAAACGGAGGCATGCCTTCTGGAATATTGAGCTACAAGGGCGTGGGAAGATTGACGGAAGAGATGAAAGAAGAGATTCGCCATAATTGGTACAAGACTTATGGCGGTCCAAGAAATGCGTCCAGGCTTGCTGTCACTAATGCGGATTGGAGCTGGCAGCAAACTGGTGCGAGCCAGAAGGATATGGATTTCATCGAGGCTCGCAGGTGGAATATGTCCGATATATCAAGAGCATTTAACGTACCGCTATTATATCTAAATGAAGAGTCGAACTTTGGAGCGCAAGCAGTTCGCGTTCAAAGAAAAGTTTTCTACGAAGACAATCTTATTCCTCTTGCGAGAAAGCTTGGCAATAAATTTACGGAGGGCGTGCTTGGTGGTGAGAATAAAAATGGAACTTTCTCTTTTGACTTTTCAGATGTTGCAATCCTTAGAGACGATTATGATGCTAGGGTGGACGCTGGGGTTAAACTTGCAAAGATGGGATTTAGTATAAATCAAATAAATGAAAATTTGGGATTGGGGATGAAGGCCGAGCCATGGGGCGACGATCACATGGTTCCGATCAACATGGTTCCAGTTCAGGATGTAGTAGATCACGAGGTAATTGTTCCAAGCGGGGGCTATGGTTCACAGTCTTTGGAGGAAAAAGATCCAGCAACTAAAGAAGATGAGGGAACATCTCTCGAAATAGAAGAAAAAGAAGCAGCCCAACATATTCCTCAGAAACTTAGAAATGGATTTTATAGATCGTTTCAATCACCATCAGGTCTTTCTGAGAGATGCAACAACAGACTAAGAAGAAAACTATTAGGACTGAGATCTAGGGTTTTATCAGCCATTAACCCAGAAGGCATAGACTTCGATGGCATAGATGAGGCAGTTTCAGAGTTAGATATAGCAGAAGAAATAATGCCATTTCTATTAGGTGCATATGTCGAAGGTGCAAAGTTTGGCATTGTAGAGAAAGGGGAAGAGGAAAATTCCGCAAGCCTCAATGGAGAAAGAGAATCGAACTACATAATAGAAAGCGCCGCATTATATTGCGAAGGAAGACATGATGATTTATCTGTTATATCTAACGATATAGGAATGTTAGTATCTCAGGATTTGCTTGATGGATTAAATTGCGGAGAAAAAACCTCAGATCTGAAGTGCAGGGTTAGAAACATATTTAATGTTGCAATAAGAAGTGCATATGAGCTTTCAGGAGAAGAAGTTTTCAACAGCTTTGAGACTGCGAGGTCCTCTCTTTTGGATACAAATCGGGCTTCTAAATGCGCAACGACCGAGCATTCTAGTGGGTTGATTTGCGAAAATAAAGAATGACATTTCCATGTATAGGGATGCAAATAAATGATTCATGTCCTTACGCTTGTTTCATCAAGTTTTTTCAATAATAATAAACATTAAATTTCCTTTTGGGAGCGTGACAACTATGAAGAAAACAGAACTTAATTCTAAAATAACAACTAGCGGAGAAGGCACCGAGCCGGGTGAATTGGAGAAGAGAAGGTGGGATACCCTTTCTCGATTTGGTCTGGATCGTCCTTCGGGATCTCTTGGGAGAGACTTAGAAGAAGACAAGAAAATTCTTCTTCAAAGAGGAGTTAGGATAAGGGAGACGGTAGTCGAGAAGGATATGGGCGAGGGTGTTATTCAGTTTATCGCCTGTACAGACGGCGTTAAAAGGGATGGGAATAGAGTTCGGAATGACGGATGGTCATTTACTAACTTTGAGAAAAACCCTCAGTTTCTCTGGTGTCACGATTACCATTCTCTTCCAATTGGAAAGCATATTAAGTGGGAAATTGCCAAGGATGGCGATGAGTCGGTTCTTCGTTTGTGGAGTCAATTTTGTAGTGCCGATCTTTATCCTTTCGCGGATAAGGTTAGGCAGATGTATCAGGGCGGATTCCTTCGTGCAGGGTCTGTGGGTTGGATTCCTCTGGAGTGGGAACCTTTAAAGGACGAAGAAGGGCGAACTGTTGGATTTGATTTTACCAGGAATGAGCTTCTCGAGTTTTCGGCGGTTCCTGTTCCTAGCGACCCTGATGCGATTGTTGAGGCTGTTCAAAGAGGAGTGGTTAACTCGGAAGATGTTGAGAGTTTTATGAGGTCTGGCCTTATGGAACCACAGCAGGGTGGGTTGTTTTACACCCTGTCCTATCGAGATGCAGATTCTGATATTTGCGCCCAGGAGAGTCTTGAGGTTGAGACCACGGAGAGTGAAGGAACCGAAGAGGTCGATGAACTGCTAGACGGATTAACAGGTTTCTCGGAAGAGGAAATTAACTGCCCGGGAGAGGCGGATCAGGGTGAAGTTTCAATCGAAGAAGAGACTCGGGAGATTGAGACGGATCATAGTGAAGTTTCAATCGAAGAAGAGGTTCGAGAGATTGAGGAGGACCAGGGACTATCAAGTGAGTTAAATATAGAAACTGGTATTGAGGATGAATCCGATGTTGAATCTGAAGAAGATTTAGAACTAGAATATCGGGCAGAGGGCGATGAGATGGAAGAAGCATATGCAAATGCGCAAAAGCTTGTTACGACGATCCAGGAGGCGAGCAGTCAATTTGCTGATTCTATTATTGCAGCTGTAATGGCGGCCCTTGGCGAAAGTGGCGATAGGGCAAATGAGTCAGAATCCAGAGAGTCCGAAGAAATTGACAACATCGAAACTCCAGTGTCGGTTGATATTGATCCCGAAGTCATTGATCCTGACCTCGTTGAGGAGATAATCACTCAGTCCTTACAGGATGGAATTGCTATGTCCCGCGTGGGGGCTAAGGTTTCGAAGCGAATGAAGGATCGGCTTTGTCGCTGCCGAGATATGTTGATTGAGGTTACCGACTCCATCAATGAAATAATGGATGAAGAAAAATCAGATGACAAAGACGACGACAATATGTCGAAAGATCTTGAAGTCGCCAATGTTGAATCGTCTGAATCGGCATCTCATGAAGTCGAGGAAAGCGAAGAGGAGAATGCTGAAGCAAAGAATGAAGGCATTGACATATTATCCTCGTTGCGATCCATTCAAGATGCGCTCGGGTTGTTAACAGATGAACACAGACAATGCGAGGATGACAATAATTCGGATTCGGATTCGGATTCGACTGACGAATCTATGAGTAAAATATTGCAGAGAATTAAATCCTTGAGGGATGAAATTGGCAATATGGAAAATGACAATTCAGCTCCAGAATCAGGAATGGAGCCCAAGTCTGATTATGTTCGTGGTATTTTAGAAAAGATACGAGGTAAAGATTAGCTTTACAAATGTTTCAATAGATGATAAATATTTGATAAGCGTTGCGCAGTGGCCTATTGGCATCATTGCATA
>Ga0181566_10000421_pt1 | contig 32915 bp, 30 predicted proteins | sample 101ome_15_FD_133762 | JGI IMG/M metagenome (GOLD analysis project Ga0181566, IMG submission 133762) | Coastal salt marsh microbial communities from the Groves Creek Marsh, Skidaway Island, Georgia - 101402AT metaG (megahit assembly) | ecosystem: Environmental > Aquatic > Marine > Intertidal...
GGAGATTTTGTCACATCGTTTAAGTTTCATGAATCGAACTTGGACCCAATGATTCGGTTTGTTCATCAGCAAAATCTACAGCCAGGAGGATGGGTCACCGTTTCAAACTATTCTCAAACGAACGACGAACTTGAATCAAAATGTCAAATCAATGTTTCAACACACTGGAAACAAGTTCATCCTTTTGAAAACAACTCAATGGCACCATTTGTGGTTCTGAGTTTTGATATTGAATGCACAAGTAGTCATGGCGACTTTCCCATGGCACAAAAATCATACAGTAAATCAGCCAACGAACTCTCTGAATATTACAAAATCGTTCAAAAAACAATGAATGAACGAACGCTGTTAATAAATGCTATCACTTCTATGTTTACAAGCGAACCACATGATCATATATCAAAGGTGTTTACAAAGAAATCGGTAGATATAAACACCATACAAACTTGTATATTAGAACATATCGATGACATCATTTCAATATTAGAAAATAAGATTCATCATTTACTAGGAGAAAACGAAAAACCAACTAAACGTTCACTACTGAGACTTTTGAATGAAAAACTGTCTAAAATATTGCCCGAAGTTGAGGGTGATCCAATTATTCAAATTGGTACAACTGTACATAGATACGGTGAAACGAAATGTTTCTACAAGAATGTGATAACACTTGGTACGTGTAAATCGATTGATGGTGTTGATGTCATTCAATGTGAAACAGAAGCGGATGTAATCAAGGAATGGTGTAGTCTCGTGAACCGAATTGACCCAGATATCATGACCGGATACAATATACTTGGTTTTGATTTTGACTACATGTACAAACGGTCTCAAGAACTTGGGTGTGTGAATTTTCTCCGACAATGCAGTCGAATGGAAAACCACTTGTCTGAATATAGAGAAAAAAATCTTTCATCATCTGCACTGGGCGACAATCTTTTAAAATATGTAGATATGGAAGGTCGTGTCATTGTCGACTTAATGAAAATTGTACAACGTGATCACAAACTTGACAGCTATAAATTGGACCACGTAGTGAATACATTCATTAATGGAAAAATTACAAGAATCGATGGAAACATTTTACACGTTGAAAACACGACTGGTTTAAACAAAGGTGATTTCATACACATTCGAAATGAAAAGTATCAAATTCTTGATGTTCATCAAGATGATAAGACTATTGAGTTGTACTCTAGTATTAATGAAACGAAAGAACCGAACAATTGGGGTTTGGCGAAAGATGATGTGACTCCTCAAGAAATTTTTCAATGTCAAAAAGGAACTGCTGAAGATCGAGCTCGTATTGCAAAATACTGCGTACAGGATTGTGCACTTTGTAACAGTTTGATGATCAAATTGGAAGTGCTTGCAAACAACATCGGAATGGCAAACGTATGTCTCGTACCTTTATCATATATTTTCCTTCGAGGTCAAGGTATCAAAATTTTCAGTTTGGTTGCAAAACAATGTGCAGATGATGGTTTTGTAGTTCCTTATATTAAATTTGACCCTGATAAACTCGACGACGAAGACGGATATGAGGGGGCAATCGTGCTGGATCCAATCCCCGGAATCTATGTTGACGCACCTGTATCCGTTATGGATTATGCGTCTCTGTATCCTTCAAGTATGATCAGTGAAAACATTTCACACGACTCGATTGTGTTGGACAACAAATATGATAATCTGGAAGGATATGAGTACGTCAACATCACCTATGATATATTTGATGAAAATAAGAATAAAATTGGAGAAAAAGTTTGTCGATACGCCCAGTTTCCAAACGGTGAAAAAGGACTTTTGCCTAGAATTTTGATGAAGTTGTTATCACAACGCAAGTTGACTCGGAAAAAGTGTGAATTCAAACGTGTGACATTGCATTCAGGCGAATTTTATGAAGGAACAATCAAAGAACACCAAAACAAGCTAGAAATTATTAATGTAGACCAAAAATCTATTACGATATTGAATGATGAAATTCATTCCATTCGTGACGCATATAATGAGTTCACGAAAGTTGTATTGGATGGTCTTCAACTCGCTTATAAGGTAACCGCAAATAGTCTCTATGGTCAAGTCGGTGCAAGAACATCACCAATCTATATGAAAGAACTCGCCGCATCCACCACGTCAACTGGAAGAAGTTTGATTCTAAAAGCGAAAGCATTTATGGAAAAACACTACGATGGAAAGGTAATTTACGGAGACACAGACAGTATATTTGTTGATTTTAGAATAAAAGAAAAGTACAACCTAGACGGAAAAGAAGCACTTCAAAAGTCTATAGATGTATCGGTAGAGGCAAGTAACGCATTCAAACGAGAACTGAAGCGACCCCATGATTTGGAATATGAAAAAACTTTCTTCCCGTTTATCATACTTTCAAAAAAGAAATATGTAGGAAATTTGTACGAGATGGACGTAAACAAGTTTAAACAAAAAAGTATGGGTATTGTATTGAAAAGACGAGACAATGCAAACATCGTCAAGAAAATTTATGGAGGTATCATTGATATATTGTTGAATCAACAGACGGTTCATGAGGCTGTCCAGTTTTTACAAAAATCGGTTGAGAATTTGAGTCTCGGAAAATACGATATGAGTGATCTTGTAATCACTAAAACGTTAAAAAAAGATTATATTGATCCGACAAAAATTGCCCACAAAGTATTGGCAGACCGTATGAGACTACGTGATCCCGGTTCTGCACCACAGGTCAATGATCGTATTCCATATGTATATATCGAACATGATATATCAAACAAAGAACTGCTTCAAGGAGATAAAATAGAGCATCCAAAATACATCATGGAGAATAAACTGAAAATCGATTTTATCTTTTACATTACCAATCAAATTATGAAACCAGTATGTCAATTGTTAGCATTAGCCCTTTTCGATTTACCCAAATCGAAGACAAGAACCTATTATAGCAATAAACTCAAAAGTTTGATTCGTTTGTGTGAAGGCGATGTGAAAAAAGCAGAGGACAAAATAAATGTATTGAAACAGAAAGAAGTAGAGGAGCTTCTGTTTTCGCCCATATTACGTAAACTGAAGAATAAACGAAGCGGTGCAACAGAAATCACATCGTATTTTAAATTACTTTAAGATGTAACAGAATCTACAAACAATTCATCGTACTTTAAAGTATCATCATATAGCTGATTAATAAAACTAGAAGTCGTTTCTGTAATTCCAGCATTAGCATAATTTGTCTCGAACTGGGTAAGGTATTGTTTAAAAATATCATATCGATAATTCATGTGTTTGTTTTCATCTTTTATCTGTTTTGAAAAGAGTTCAACAAATCTTTTTGTCATGTAATTTAATTGTTGGTCTTCGTTTATTTCAGTTGAGTTGAAAATGGTGTTTAAAATATTTTCATACGGATACGCTGGGTTTTCATTCACAGACTTGAACCTTGTTGGAATAGACGTACTAGCATAATTCGTTGCGTAGTTCCACATGATGAGCATTTCTGGAATGTACAAATACAACAATTTCGATATGACAGAATCATCAGATATATTCACTATCGGAATGATCTCTCTGTTTATATTGTTGAACAGTAACTCTAACAAATTGTTTCGTGCATCGTCAACATCATCGTATTCCAAAAAGAACTGATTGAAGTATACAAATGGATTTGTTGTAGAGCTATACATCGTATTCATTTTGTGGTGGTTGAAAAAGTTCAACATCATAGTGTCAACTTGTTTGAAAATGATGTCTTCATACAGAACATATCGTAATAGGTTTGGAAAATAGATTTCGAAAATGAATGTTCTCAGGTCTTTGTCTTTAAGAACCGTATACAATTCATGTTTGTTTTTCTCTATATATGCGTACATAGGAATCACTGGAAGCGATGTGTATCCTTCGTTAGTATTTGTTCCGTAATTGGTAAGGATCACTTTTTCAAGTCGTTCGATAGCGTTTGTACTGTTATTAAGTGGGCTTGCATATGATAAAAATCTGTTTTTCAGTGTTGTTATTATTGAGCATATACTACTTTTATGAGTTCGAATAATTTCCTCAATATCGAAAATTTCATTCATTACACCAGAAAATAGCCCGAAAACATAGGTTTTTTGTAAAACATCTTTTTCTATTACTGTCAACGCAACGTCTGATATATCTTCTGAGCACGATTCAACATATGAATCAATGAAATCAATGGTAAACCTGTTCAAATTATAAGACACATTTCTTCTGAGAAGACTTATATCATCTTTGAGACCTTCAATCTGTTTAGCTTGTTGATTATGTTTAGCAGTAATTAACTTTTTATTGTCACTAATAAGATTTGGTAAAGTTTTGATTTCATCAACGTTCAACGTATTCAAGAATTGGATTATACTTTTACTCGTCTCCTTAGAAAACTTTAAACCTAAATCTTGTTTCGATTCTCTCAAACTAATCTCATTCATTTTGTTTTGAATACGGTATTGTTGTACTGATACAAAAACTAAAACGACAATGAAAATAATCAATATGAATGAAATAACGAAGCTTTGTATTAAATTCATATCTGTTCACTTTACTCTAATAATATAAAAAATACATTAAGTTGTGTACTCCGTATGGTTACATTTCGGGTCCAAACTCGTCATTTTCAATATACTTCAGGGGAATTGGATTACAAATGTACTCGTATGGTTTTGGATACGACGAGGTTTTCGCAGTCACGGTAGGTATGGATTGTAAAGAATCAACTTCAATACATATCAATGGTTTCATGAAAATATTTGATGCATATACACTTAATTTGTCTGTTTCCACACCGGAAGATATTAACAACTTAGCTTTTGAACATACAAGTAATCTTAGAAAGTCCGTATATTCATTACTGATGGTGTTTCCAAATGATAAATCTTCGAATTTGGTTGTGTTTGTGTTTTTATTATTTTCTCCTGAATTCACGGATCCGAATTCAATGATGAAATTTATGGGAACGTCATACAAACCCATTTGTCCCACCACAACACCTGACAAATCGTCTTGAATCATTTGAATGTATACTTCGTGTCTGCGAATAATATAATGTCGAAACGGAATTCGATTGTCCATAATTTCATGTTTTGTTTCTAAAACCAAATACCTCTCTTCATCTGTGTTAAACTCTATATGCTGAAGGAAAACAGTTGGTTCTAACGATGGATTGTAAACGTATTCTTTGCCGAATAAAAAGTCTTTTTTAATCATACACAATGGGTTCAAGAATAGATCGTGGTATGGACAATCGTGTTCCCATATTACAAATAACTTGATCTTGTTTTCATCACACAACACTTTAGCAGAAACTATCACATTAATCATTTCAATAATACTTCCTTTTGGGATGATGACTAATGAACTACAACGTATCATTTATGATTATATGATAATATAAAATTCTATTCATTATTTGACAATGATATAAGAACAACAGAATATTATAAATAATGACTGATAATGATTGGTTTACCGAATCTTGGCAACACATGTTATGTGAACACCGCACTGCAATGCTTATGGGCTTGTGATTCGTTTCGCAACTATGTAAATGTACACGATAACGCATTTTCGGTTTCTACAGTGTTTGAAAGCAAAAGGCTTCCTCAAAGAGTTCATTCATACCAAAATATGATACGTAAAATAATTACATATATTCCTGTTTTAGATTTGAGAAACCAAATGGATATTCATGAATTTCTTTCATTTTATTTTGATTATTTTTTTGAAACAAACAAAAGAGTGATTCGAATACAAAAACCCTTACTATGTACAGGAAACAAAAGGATATCGTATAATCTAGATGCGCATTGGTTCAATACCTATTCAGAGGTTTGTGATTTAGTGTACGGACAGTATTTAATTCAAACAACATGTTTATCTTGTGATCATAGCGTATATAACTATGAATCTTGTAGTGTGTTGTCATTAGCAATACCACAACATCAAACATGTATTGATACATGCATAGATGAGTATTTTTCGGATACCACTGTGGAACGAAAATGCGACAAATGTAAGTATGGACATAGCGTTCGGAAAACGTTCTTATGTAAATGCCCTGATATTATCATCTGTTGTTTGAAACGATTCCAGCTTTCTGGAACAATGTTTTCGAAACAAACCACACCGATTCGAATTTCGAATACACTGAACTTGCATAAATTTACAAAGTTTAACAAATCCGAATCCCTGTACAAATTGAAATCAATCGCTCTTCATCACGGAAATCTCGATGATGGGCATTATAATGCACTAATATGTTCAGGAGATGATTTCGTATATATTGATGACTTGAAAAGTGAATCCGTCTCTGCTTCAAAAGTAAATAAAGTCATTGCGTCAAAAAATTATATGATTTTCTATGAAAGAGCGAGTGTATCATTATAAATACACGACACTGTTTATTTTTATATTATTAACTAGTATGTGTACGAATGTTTGAAACACTAGATTCGGATTCCATGCGTCACATAGTGTCGTATTTAGATACATATCAATGCATGTCTCTTGCGTTATCGAATCGTTTTCTGTTCAACAAACTGTACGATAAAAATAAGGCAAATGAAATTCAGTACGAAGTAAATTCCATGAAAGAAACAAGACAAAAACTCAATAAAATCATATGTGGACTCTCGAATTCTGGTGTTCATAAAGGAAGTTGTGAAGATTGCCATAGAGTTGGACTGTTACATAGTCCAAATGGACATCACTACATGCCAAGAATGCATCACTTCGTAAAATGGATTTGTATCGAACATTGTATTTTTAAATGTTTACAATGTGAAACAAGTCTTTATTCAAAAAATATTGACGGATGGCATGAACCAGTAATGTGTCATATTTGTCATCAAAGATTTTGTTTCAGATAACATGTGCGTCTCACTTTTAGTTGAAGCAAATAATTTGTTCCTATAAATTAAAATATATGAACACAAAAGTTTTTATTGAAAAAAGACTCAATAAATATGAACAGGTACCAAATAAACACATCAAGAGTGCTCCTAGTGTAATTATGAATCAAGAATTCAAAGGCAAAAAAGAAACCGCGAAGAAAAAAACCGATGCCGTTTTTGTTTCGAGTGAACTTAAATTATCGGTCCCTGAAAATAAGATGTCTTCATTACCCAACACAATCAAACTGAATAAACCTGAAAGGATGAATGCTGATTGTATACGAACTACAGAGAACTGGATATCAATTAAAAGACATCATCGATTCGACAAACCAGGATTCGATCCAAAACGGTTTTTGCAAGAAATGAAAACAATGAGTCCGAAACTTCAGAAACTAATTGAAAACATACGTAGAATAGATGAACATGACCTTCAAAAATATGGTAAAAGGTTCAAACACTTCATATTTTCAGATGTAAAGAAAGGTGGATATGGGGCGAAGATAATTGCTAGCGGATTGATATCTGCAGGTTTCAATCATTGTTTCACAAAAACATTAGATGTGAAACCACCCCCGAAAAACGAAAAGAATGAGACATTTGGTTTACTGTCTTCAACTTCAATTTACGATAAAGTGTTCACAAAAAAACACATTCAAGCGGTAACATCTATGTACAACAAACGTCCAGATAATGTGTACGGTGAGTCGATGCGATTCATTGTACTTGATTCAGGATTCAAGGAAGGTATAGATTTGTTTGACGTAAAATACGTTCATATCTTTGAAAATCAAAAATCAGGTGCTGATCTGACACAAGCTATTGGACGAGCCACTCGAACGTGTGGACAAAGTGGATTACAGTTCGTAAAGAACCACGGTTGGAAACTTCATGTGTATCAGTATTTCCTGTTACATGAAGACAACACTACTTGGTTTGACGATTATATGATGCATGATGGCAATGATTTGAATAGTTTACATATGATTTCAAGCATTGAAAAAATGATGGTTCGTTGTGCTGTGGATCACGATTTGAATTATTCAATTAATAATCAGGTGCCTCTTGAAGTACAGTTGTCTCATGAAACTCATTCCCATGCGTCTTCACACAATGAGAACGAAATAATACCCATAGGTTTCAAATATAATACCAGAGAAGGAAATATGGAATTGGTTCCGTATAATAGTAGCAATAAAAACATAATACCAATTGGGTTTCACGATGATACGGATGACAAATCAAATCAATCTAAAGCAATCGTGCCTCTTGGTTACAAATTCAACAAAGACGGAAGCAAGCAAATTGTTCCACTTGGTTTCAAATATAGTTCGGATGATCTCAAACAAATCGTTCCGTATGGATTCGATTTCGAGAGCACGATAAATAATAACAAAAAGATTGTACCTTATGGATACGAGTTCTCTGAAAACGGAAGTAAACAAATTGAATTGCTTGGATACGAATATGTATCGAATTCCGGAAGAGGATCCATACAAAAAACAAATAACGATAACCGTTTATTAGAATACATGGCGTCAGTCAATGTGAGAAACAAAATGTTTGACGCAGATGCCATAGATAAAATGAGTTTTGAAGAGTTTATGTCGTACATTAACAAAGTGTACGATAAATACAAATACAAGCCAATCAAAATTGAAAACCATTGTGTAGTAAAGAAATCTGACGTTAATAAAGACAAACGTATCATTGAGTTTAGCGAGTCTCAAAATTTTGTGACCCATTATTTCATACCCAATCATTTTGCGAAAGGATTGTTGGTATGGCACTCAGTCGGTACAGGAAAAACTTGTACGGCTGTGTCTGTGAAGTCATTCCTTTTCGAAAAATCGGACTATTCTATCATTTGGGTAACGAGAACCACTTTAAAGAGTGACATTTGGAAAAACATGTACGACCAAATATGTGATCATATTATTCGTGAAAAGGCGTTACAAGGTGTTCATGAGGACGACTTCAGAAAATACATGTCCAAACGATTTCTTCCTCCGATGTCATACAAACAATTCAGTAATGTACTAGAAAAGAAAAACGCAGCGTTGTATGAACGTCTTTCGTCTGTTAACGGAAAAGAAGACATTCTTAGAAACACTTTAGTCATCATTGACGAAGCTCACAAATTGTATGGCGGTGATTTGTCTGGAAACGAAAAACCGAAAATGAGTGTCATAGAAGAACACATACGAAAGTCTAAGTCGTGTAAGGTACTTTTAATGACGGGCACGCCCGTTGTCAAGGATCCAATGGAGTTTTCCAAGTTGATGAATCTCATCATCAAAAAAGAAGAAAACAAATTTCCGACGAACATTGTTGAATTTCAAAAACGTTTCTTGAATGGATCAGAGTTTACAGATGCTGGTGTTAAACTGTTCCAAAACAACATCAAGGGTTTGATTAGCCACCTAGATAAACGCTTTGATCCAAGACAGTTTGCACAACCCGAATTTCATAAAGTGCCTGTAATGAACTCCATGTATTCAGGAATAAGTGTTGATGATTGTATTGCCAATGCTGAAAAAACGTTTGCAGAATGTGTCCAGAGTACCAAGTCAAAAGTTTCACAGAACAATCCAAATTATGCCGACGAAATTTACTCGCTTGAATCAGAAATCGAAAAAATGAAAGACGAAAAGAAGAAATACAAACGGTCCGATCCAATGACTCTCACAATAAACGAAAAAATGCAAACAGCGAAAGAAAAAGTCAAAGACTTAAAAAGACTGCTAAGACTCGCAAAACAAACCGATAAAGAACATATGAAAAAGAGCGAGAAAGAAGAAAAACTATGTGGAAAAACGTATAAAAAGAACGTTTCGGATTGCCAAAAGATCACCGAATCTGAAAAGGACACTTATCAAAATATTGCTTTTTCTACACTTTGTGTGAAGAAGCGGTCCAAACGTACATTGAAACCTTAAGTAAGCTTAACTTGATATAATAAATGCACGGAATGACACTTGATACGAACAATATTCTTGATTTTCAACAACATATATTTTTATTCATTACTCACGTTAGTGTTTTCATTTGAATAAAATGTACACGATGAGCAACTTTTTGAAATCGAAACTATTTTTATGATGTTGTTCGGTTTGGCATCATGAGTTCAACATTATGTTTCATGTTTCAATGTTGTTTTTAATTTTTTTGTTATGATTTGGATGGTTTCCACATCGTTTGCCCATATTTCGAGAGTTCGATTTCTATCGTCGATCCATAAATAATTCAAGTCATCATACTTCGCAAGCAATCGGTCCATATTGGTTTCAGTTAGTTTCTTCATGTCGATTTCAGAAAACGACAAATAGTGAATCATTCCAAAAGGTGGTGGTTGATATGTGAATCTATGACTCTTTGAAAACATCGCATGTAGAATCTGAATAATTTATACAATCTTATAAATTAAATAATGTTTATCGCTTTTTTTATTATTCATCCTGATTTTTCTAAAATCGACACAAAGACATTTAAAAGCGCATTTAACGTAATTCAGGAATGTTCATCAGACAACAATATTTGTCATCTGTATTTTAATTCATCACGAAATGTTCACAAATTCGACATGTTTTTCTCCAACACCACCTTTACGAAACTCGAAATGAATCATATTGAATCCAATTCACCGTCTATTCGTCACCGCGCAGTTGAGTGTTATAAGCAAATGGCTTCTAAAAATCCTTACGAATATCATTGGATTATTAAAATACAACCTGATTTGTTATTTTTTGATCAGAATATATTTCGATCGATAAGAAGTAAATATGAACGAGATAGCATCATTGGTAGATCACGATTTTACTTCGGACCGCGAAAACTGAAAAAAAATGAAAAGTCAAGATGGTACACGTCTGAAGAGTCTCAACACGCATCTTACAGATATTATGAGGATGAACGATTAGTAATATTGGATGATCAGGTGTATATGATCCCATTTGGACTACAGTATCATGCATTTGTACGTGAAAAACCAGATGTGTCTAAACAATCATTCTGGATGGGTTCAATTCCAAATGACAATCCGGAAAAAATGCAATCTCTGGAATGGGTACAACGTAATATACCTTTAAAAATAACGGAAATGAATTTCGTCCGTTTGTCTGATTTTAATGAATACAATGAAGGGTTTTAAATATATATGGATGAGATGAAATATTATAAATATAAATTGGAATGTATATTAAACACCATGTATACATATATATTTTATTCACCGTTTTTGGTTCTGGTCATGCTTCGGGTTTTTAGAGACATCGTTTGTTTTTTTTGAGTTTGTAACTTAGTGGAAGAACTATTGTTTTTCGCATTTGATAGTGACTTGGTTTGGGTACGTTTTTTCAATTCTGTTTCCGAAAATGGTTGAACACGAGTTTTTTCTGGACGCATATTTACACTTTTGCATCCTATGTACACATTTTCAGGTGAATGTTCAACCTCACACGGAAAGAACGGGTGATTAACACGTCTCGTACACCGTTTAGTTCTTTCGATCTTTATAGATTTATCATTTTTACGATTATACTTCTTTTTGTCGATATCTTCACATACGGTTGGATGACGTCCAGTGGGTAGAATACCTGGAAAAACATCCGTCTGCGAATCTCCTAGAAGCTGACGATGCATACGTTTTACGATGATGATGAGATAAAAATTGCAAATTTATTTTTTTCTGGGGAGAATTTTAATTGGAGATTTGGTTTTTGTTCGTTCACTACTTGCTGTTTTTGTTCTTTCAGATGACTTTGTAGAAACAAATGTTGGATTGTTCAAGATTCGCCAGCTATTTTCCGAAGATAACGGTTTGAACGCGTCATTGTTGTATATTTTCATATTTGGGGCAATTTTGGCTACACATCGATTGGTAATAAGACTCAGTTCACAAGGACGATGAAGATGTTGCGTTCTTGAATCGCATTTCTTATCTCTTGCACGTTTTATAGTGTCTTCTTTTTTTCTTCCAAACGTTTTTGTGTTTATGTCAGAACAAGACATAGGTGGTCTTCCCCTTGGCTTCTTGTTTTTGTCATCTTTTGTCGGTTTATTTTTCATCATTTTTATTTAAGAATATATTTTTTTCATCGATTATAGATGATGATATTTGAAATTGAATATACAATAGAATAGGTACCACTAGTTTGGTTGTTTGTTTTTAATATAAGTCAGTGTATATAATGAATCAAGTAATTAAATTTGCAGCCAACCACTTAACATCAACAAATTTTAAAAGCAATGTAGGGGATGAACTATCCGAACCTATTAATGACAAATCGAATGATTTAGAATTCAGAAGACCAAATGATTCGGAATTCCGAAAATCCATTGGAACTTGTAATTTAGAGACAGATAGTATTATGGAGACATCTTTTTTTAAAACCCACCCTGTAAACCATAAGCATTATAATAAAAGTAGCGAAAGTATTGTTCGCAATTCATCCGGAAAAACTGTTAAATTCATTGAAAATACATCTGATCGATTAAAATATGATTTCTTGTCAAATAGTTGTATATGCATGATTGATATTGTCGGGTTTTCTGCTTGGTGTTCAAATCATCTTCCAAATGTGATCGCTAAGGCGATGTTGGAATACAACGATTGGATTTGTAATTCCATCGAAAAGTATCCATCCATCAGAAAGATTGAATTGGTTGGTGACTCGTGTATGTTAGTATCTGGCTTAGTTGACGACAACCATGAAGAATTAATTGATAGTTATTTATCAATGATACGTTTGGCATTCGACTTACTAGAAGACATTAAACATTTTAAAAATATATTCAAATGTGCGTCAATGGCAATCCGTATCGGCATAAACGTTGCAGATGTAATCGGTCTTTATTTAGAAAACCCAAATAAATATCAAATCTTTGGAAATGATATCAATGTATGCAGTCGATTAGAAAGTTCATGCATTCCAAATTCGATTCATATTTCAGACAAAACGTTAATGTGTGTACAAAATGCGTGCAAGACAACATGTGGTCCATGTTCTAGAAGTGTAAAAAGTGGGCCGATCTACCAAAAGTACAAAGGAATCGGATACAAGTATAGTTACCAGTTATTCCTGAAAAAAAAAGAAATATGTATTGTAAACACAAGCACTATCTTTACAAAAAATATATTAAAGTCATTAGAAGATAATGGGAGTTATAACTTTATAACTCCCAACACATTACAAGAATGTATTATGGATTGCAATGCATACAAGTACATTGGAATTGTAATAAATTTATCAGATAAAAGAAATAAATGGAATGATGTTGAAGATTTAGTTACTTCCTTGAAAAATATGAAACACTTTGAACAAAGAGTATGTTTAATCACTTCAGATGATAAGATCGATTACTTAATCCGAGAATATTCTTATAATTTTGAGTATATCATTTCATTCGAGACGGATGATTTCTATATGAAATTACACTCGTATTTGGACGAATGGTCACATGTTTTCAATGAAAAAGGCACAAGAGGTTCTTTGGATTTAACTTTAAACTAGTGGTTTGTATGACATTTCTGAGTTTAGGTAAATTCATATCATATTTTCTGAGAGTGTTTTAAAATGTTATTCAAAAGTAAAATAGACAATATAAGGTCATTCGCATGTATAATAATCAGAAACTTGAAGAGAAACCAAAATGTAGTTTGAATACGAACACGTATCAGAATAGAAACACGAATCAACATTTAATTGGAAGCATCATTGGACATAATATAGTGTTTCCACCTTTACCTACTATTGTTTGCAAACGTTGCTTAAACCAAATCATGGAAACATCTGATATTTTTATGGCTGATGACAAACCGTTTTGCAGAGAGAATTGTCGCAGAATCTTTTTGAATCATGGACAGTTTTTGTCAAGTAAATCATGAATATGTAGAAATGAATATGTAGAAAAAATTGGAATTTCAAAAATAATGTGCACATCGTTTGAAATTAAACATAGTCACAGTATAATTTTGGAATGTTCTCTTCTTTTTCTTCTGAAGATACGGTTTGTTGCGGTGATCGTTTGTTTAATTTTTTGAGTGCTTGATTGTACTTCATTTTATAAAAAGTTCGAACTTTCCTCATCATTTCTTCTTTACTTTTCAGAAGCTCAATGCGTCCATAAATTATGATTTTCTCAAAATTATGTGCAATTTCGGGTTTGTTCCTGACATACGGAAACGAATCATTGAAAAGCTTTATCACCGAATCGGGAATTGTTGGTGATTCTGCCATGAGTCTGTCCATATCATTACGATATTCGTTCATACTCAAATATGCATACCTGCGTTGTTCTGGGGAAACGCTCAGTTCTAAAGAGATGTTTCTGAACAATGCATTGTAGTTTTTGTGATAAAGTAAATGTTTAGCTGCCAATTCTGATGATCTCATGTATTTACTTGTTGCAGAAAGTATCGCTGCAACCATACTTAGTATTCCCATACATAACGGAAATACTATAAGATTCAACGTTGAAGTAGACTGATTTCCAACCATTGTAAAGTTTGCAGAACCTGAAATGGTGGACACACAAATAAGTGGAATTGTTAATCGGGAATCAACCTGTGAATAGTATTGATGCGTTTTATTATGCATCCATGAATAATATCTCGCTTTTTCAGCCCAATCCTTGAGTAGATTTTCCTGAACAATGGTCCATCTTTTTTCGTTGAAAGTATCCGATTGCTCATTCTTTTTATTAATTGTTAGCGTCATTTTTCATATAAAGCTTTACATTTATAAGTATAATTATATTGAGCTATGTATTTTCGTTACCATAAATCGAATCATACGGTTATGAGTAAAAATGTAAATGAAACGTTGAAAAAGTATTCATCAAATTTGAACAACCTCGCCAAAGAAAATAAATTCTTTCCAGTCGTTGGAAGAAATTCAGAGATTAACAAATTGACTACAATTCTTCTGAAACGAACAAAAAGAAATGCTCTCTTACTCGGTTCAGCTGGAGTGGGAAAAACAGCGATCGTCGAAGAACTTGCAAGACAAATAGTTACCAAAGAATGCCATCATGAACTATTTGACAAAGAGTTGCTTTTACTCGATTCAGTTGGGATCATGGCAGGAACACAAGAACGGGGCGAATATGAGAAACGTGTGAGAGATATTATAAATGCAATAGAAGGACGGGATAATATCATTTTGATGATTGATGAGATTCATACGTTGGTAACTAAAAGTACGAGTGCATCTTCTACCAAAAATCCTCTTATTGATATGTTTAAACCAGGACTGGCTCGTGGAAATATTCAATGTATCGGCACGACGACATATGACGAATACATTAAATATTTTGTGAAAGATTCCGCATTCGAACGACGTTTTCAACCAATCAATGTATGTGAACCTTCGGATGAAGAGACTCTTATTATGTTGAATTCAATCAAACCGCATTATGAAGAATATCATAAATGCACGATTTCAGATGAAGCGTTACATAGTTGTATTTATTTAGGAACCAGATATCTATATTACCGTAATTTTCCAGATAAGGCAATCGATTTAATGGATGAAGCTTGTTCGAAGGTAAATATCCAGCATCACCAAGATAAACGTGAAAATCGTACTGTGGATTCTGACGATGTTGTTTCGGTTCTAAATGACATTATTCAAGAGAATCATTCTTTAAAGACAGAAACTGAACGTGTTGTTGATTTAGCACAAGTATTAAGTCGAGAAATCATTGGACAAGAACATGTACTTTCAACTGTTATAAATGCTTTTCAGCGTCATGTGTGTGGATTCTATCCTTCGAATCGTCCTGTATCCAGCTTCTTGTTCGCTGGTCCGACAGGTACAGGGAAAACCGAAACAGCGAAACTAGTACATACCCATTTTTTTGAAAACACAAATAACAAAATCATTCGATTCGACATGAGCGAGTATGCTGAAGCACATGAGGTTTCAAAACTGATCGGCTCACCGCCTGGATTCGTTGGTCATGAAGAAGGAGGACTTTTGACGAAGGAAATAAAACGCAACCCACGTAGTGTTGTTTTATTCGATGAAATCGAAAAGGCTCATCCAGCATTTTTTGATTTGCTGTTACAAATTATTGAAAATGGTGTTTTGACGGATAATAAAGGCATATCGCACTCTTTTAATCATTGTGTGATCATAATGACGTCAAACATTGGATTTACACATTCACCAAAGACTTCAATGGGATTTGGCTTCAAAGAAAATGAACAAGAGTGTAATCACAATAAAAACGAAATTCTGAATGAATTGAAACATCACTTTAGACCAGAGTTTATAAATCGAATTGATAATATCGTTGTGTTCAACTATCTAACAGAAAAAAACATTGAATCAATCGCAAATAAAATGATATTCGAATGTATTGAAAAAATTCGTGTGGAGAATGACATTCATGTCGTTGTTTCATTTCGAACTAGAAATAAAATCATTGAACAAGGAATGACCACATCTTATGGAGCTAGACCTCTTCGAAATGCTATTAACATTTACATATTGGACGTTGTATCACAAACCATGCTGATGAATAAAAATCAGAAAACAATATACATCTAGTTTTTTTCACCGTCATTAAAATTAAATACTCTAATCGTATTAAAAATGAAAATCTCGGATGCAATTGAGATATTCATCAAACAACAAAAACTTTCATTCAAAGATGAAGAAAAATGTGAACATTCGTTGCTAGTTTTATCTGATTTTGTATTAGACTCTTTTTTAAAGACAAACAACATAAAAACGTTACCGTTTACAAAACTGTTGGGCAAATGCATTCGTATCGTCGGAAATGTAATCAACGAAAAAGTAAACGAAGACATACATGAAAAAATGAACACGTTCGTTGAAAAACACATTCGAAGTAGTCTAGATGCAAAATATGAAGATTATTCGAATTCAGTTTCTTGTTTTCGTCAGTTGACAAGTGTATGTATTTGGCATCGGTAGGGTTTGAACCTACGCGTACTGATGTACAGTAGAACTTGAGTCTACCCCCTTAGACCACTCGGGCACGATACCATATACATAAATAAAAAAATAAACATTTGAATTTTAGATGAATGGAATTACTGGATGACGTCTTATCTTAATTCATTTTGATGAGACTATGTTTGAGTTTATTTTCCATAATGTATTCATCTAGATACGTTCGAATCAAATATCTTGTCATTTTTGGTTTTATTCCAGTTCTCTTCGAAATAGTTTTACATGTTACACCTTGTGGTTGTGTGTCCAAATACGACCTGATTTCACACAACAGCTCAACAGTGTCCATGATTACAGACAATGTAAACTCTATGATTATAATTCTTTCGTAAACTCTTAAATGAATTTGTTCTTATTAATTAAGTCACAAGAATGAAATCTAAAGAAAATATTGCAATACCGGTAGAAACACATTCCAACACAACCCATGAGGAACAGACCGCTATTTTGAGTTCCCAGCTTGACCAATTGAAAAAAGAAATAAATGAAAAGTCTTGGTCAAACGAAGTTGAAAACTTGTTGAAATCATGGGGTGAAAAGGCTGCTTACAATAAAGAACTCCATTCTTCGGCAAGCAGATATTGGAAATCCATTGGAGACCGTTTATTTATTCCGATATTGATTTTAAACACGATTGGTGGAGTTGCTAACTTTGGAGCAGCGAACGTAGAGGATTCTTCTTATTGGATGTATTCCATTGGTATATTGAACCTATTCGCAGCTGCATTAGGAACGATGAGTCAATATTACAATCCAATCACAAAAAGTGAAAAACATTTTCACATCGCAAGGGCATTTGGTAGTTTCTATAGAAATCTTATTATTGAGCTTGGAATGAATAGATCAGATCGTACAAATGCAGATGAAATACTTCGGTGGGCAAAAAGTGAATATGATAGAGTTCAATTGGATAGTCCATTGTTACCATTATTTATCATTGAAACATTCAAACGAAGCCATAATGAGGAAACTGGTAGTTTCCCAGATTGTGTTTCAGAATCCGTGAACATTCAAATTAATCGCCCCAAAGAAATACATCCAGATCTTTAATTAAAAACTGAGCTATTCTATACAATTAAAGACCAAAATGGAATCCTGTAACAAGAACGACGCGATAAAAACGTTATACAAGCTTTGTGAAGCAGTTGATTCTGTTCCAGATAATTTCTCTGAAGTTTATAAAATTAATCCTGAAAATGTTGTGTCGCAATCTAAAAATTCGTTGTTGATTCTAATAAAAAAGTTTATTCAACTTCACAAAAAATCCAAAGATTCCACAGATGCACAATATAAAGTCATGGCATACACAACAGCGCATGATAACATTTCAAAGATGTCAAAAAGTATAACGATGAGAATGTTAATAGAAAATAAAGTTTGTGGAAAATCGATCCTCGAAAAGATAAAATTTTTATTTCCGTTTATTGGGATATTTGATTCCAAATCAAAAACAAATACAAATGAATTGTTTTACAATTTTGAGTATTCCAATCACAAATCACAACTTGAAGCAAATCAAATAAACTCTAAAACTGAATATTTCGCAAACGAATCAGAGTCCGAATCAGATTCTGACGATTTACATTACGATGACGAATCTGATGACGTGAGCGTACTTAGTACTTGGAGTAATAGTTCGTTTCATCAAGAACCTGAAATATTCGATAACAAACAAAAACGTAGTTCAAACAAACATCGCTACATAAAAACAGAATATACAACTGAACAAACTGACGTGTCAAACAACGATACAGAAAAAGATCCCTCTTCAAAAAATAGTGTTGCTAAGCTTAAAAAAGTTTTGAGAGTCTTAAACGATATCGAAAATCACTGCCTTCGCCTGAATATGGACATTGTTAAACGAAAGGAAATAATTGGCATGTCAAAATTAATCGCTGAAATGAAAACAAAGTACTATTCACAACTATACTCATTTCTAGAAAAAGAGTGATTCATCGTTTCGATTTCATTGCAATTCTCATTCAATCATAAAAATAAGTCACTAGAATCATCAAAACAAGATAACTATGCTATTCTAATAAGTTTCCTCATCTACTTTTTGTGGAATGTATTTAATAGACGATACATTCATATTTCGTAACTGAACAAATATAGTCGCATCGATTCGGTCACCTTTCAAAAGTTCATTCCAAGTACGAATCAGTGATACATTCATTTTTTGGGGATTATTAATATTCACTTCTGATTTTAAATAAAACGTTGCATTTGATTTCATCTTTTCAATATCGCTGTAGTTACATGTAAATTCAATGACAAGATGTCCTTTGTAATTTTTTGTCGGTCCATTGTATTCGCCTAAAATGCGCGTACTTCCATCCGAAGAGATGACATTGTATTTAACACAGTTCGTTATGTTGGTATTGTACTCTAAAAACAATGTACTTCTACAGGTTATTGTGTACAAATACACAATATAAACGATCAAGGCTATGAACAAAACTTCCATGGTAAAGTATATATATTTTTTTGTCGATTGTTGTAGCATAGTTTTCTTATATAAAATATAATTAATTTGTTTAATTTAATGTTTTTGTGACATTCACTGTATTTATCACGCTAGCGTCGTGTTTAAAGACTTCAACGGTGAGAGATATAGTATTTTGTAAAGACATGTTGAGAATATAGCCGTACTTGAAATTTGCTTTGATGTTTGTATGTTCGTAGTCTTCTTCTTTTATGTATTCGTTGAATGTTGTCAATGTGTTCGTGAGTCCAACGTCAACTACAAATGAACCGATTTCATCATCGAAAAAACCAGGTGCATATATATAAAACCCATTGTAGTATCCGTCATCATTTGGACTTCCAATGTCGTATATCACATGACCTTCTTTTTTGTTTATGAAATCAATCAATCGTTTGATTTCATCGTCTGTTCCCATAGAAGGAACATTTTCTGAATCAGGTTTGAGATTGAGCAGTTTGAAAATTGTGAACTCTCTGATCCGAATATAATCTCCCTTACAAAAAGAGTCTTTGTTAAAGTATTTAGAGGTTGTTATTTTCAAATAATACAATTGACTCACATCGATAGAAAACACTTCAACACCATCAATCGAATTATTCAACAGTTCACCGTTCGGTTTTGTCAATGATATATGAAGCGTTGGAAGCGTCGCAAGTGGTGTCGGGTAAAAGATTTTCTTTTCATTTTGAACTGGTTTCAAAATAATATATCCACGTCCACTTGGTGTTTTCATAAAATCATGATATTGCAATTGACAAAACGATTGGCGGATAGTTGTATCCGTTCCATCGTATAAATCTGAAAACTCTTCAATGTTACACAAAATATATGGAAAACTGTAATTGTAATTGAAATCATTTGTGGATCGACTTGAGTTAATGTTCAATGAATTATTCAATATGTGGAATAGTTCAGAAGGAATGGTTACGTTGGTAACCGAAATACTGTAAATGTCTTTCAAGTGATTGGATATACTAGCGTCTTGATCAATGCTGATTGAAAACTCTTCATATCCTAGAAGCTCACCAGATTCCAATGTATTGTCATATGGACCATGAACTGTTCCGTTTTTGTCGATCCAACCATTGGTGTTTGGAACTCCTTCATATGTATCTGTTTTGGTGAAAGGAACCGTTTTATTATTTGCATAGTACGCAACTCGGTTAGTTTGACGTTTATTTTCTTGAAATCGAACTGAATATTTGTACCGATATTTATCTACCACCCAGTTCCTATCGTAGCTGTTAATCAATATATATTTGGATACCTTTATTTTTTTCACATGTGATGTATCTGCTGATATTTTTGCATCGGGTACCATGAGAACTGGCGAAGACTTCAAATCATGTTGAGTGATATTTGATTTGTTATCATCATTTGCAAGTTTGAAATCTTGCATATAAAAAGCCTTTGGGTCTGTTTCATGAATCGGTTTATTCACCACAGATCGTTCTGTGGTGTTGTCCATAATGGACGTTGTCATGTTTGTTGCGCTATTGTTAAAAGTATTTGACGAGTTTTCATCGTTAAATGTTTTGTCAATACTTTCTTCTGTGGGAATAAAACGCTCTGAGTTTTCTTTGGTATGTTCGACGATACGATTACTAGTATCAACAGGTTGTGATATTTTGAGATTCTCGTTGAACTTCAACCTGTTCGTTTCCAACTCTTTCATTTTTAAAACAAATTCAGATTCATCAATGATCGAATCTTCAATTGGTTTGAGGGATTCGTCAATATCTGGAGCAACTGATGTATCAAGTTTTCGGGATTCTTCCAACAGTTTCATCTGGTTGGCAACGTCATCGTTTGTCGAGAATTCAACAGATTCTGTTTTTAAATTGTTAATCACAACATCTCTGTCTGGGTACAATTCATCGTCACGATTAACATGTAAATTCAGTTCTTTTTTGACAATCTCCTTCACGATTCGTAAAGTTAATTTTGTTTTCTCCATGGATGACATATTTTTATTTGAGCGATCTTCATCCACTCGCTTCATAATGTTAAGAAAAATTGGTTTCAATCGAATATCTGTGTTTTCGATATCAATACCATATTTTGAAATGAAAAACGTTTTCAACAAACCAATAATAGATTTCATATTCTCAACAGATAGAAAGTCCGTCATTATTAAACTTAAATTAAATTATATTTTTATATAAATATTTCTGATGGAAACACAAACAATGGAATTGTTTAAACATCATGCGATTATTCCTCCACCAGAAAACAAAGATATTTTTCGGAAAAAAAGACTTATTATAGATAGTCGAGATAGGAACACTACACGATATCCAAATCCGAACAAGTATACGATTCGAATTGATGAAGGGTTGCAAGACGTAGTTGGTATAGAACTTGCTATTTCTGATTTTCCTTTCAACGAATATAATATAACACCAAACAACAACATTTTACACATCAGCATCGATCCTCCAGGAACGAATCTTACATATACTTCTGTGGAAATACCACCTGGTAAATATGATGGAACAGATTTGTCAACAACACTAGAGACAGAAATAAGTACATCATTTCCGAATACAAGTTGGAATGTTCAGTTCAATCCAAATACATCAAAAATAACTATTTCGTCATCGACAACACCATTTTCTTTGAATTTTAAAAACGCAATCCCTCGAAAGTTTGATGAATACAATGATGTGTATGATTATATGTCCCGTAGTATAGGGCGTGTACTTGGATTTTCCCCCGAAGAATATACCATTCAATCCGCTACGTATGAAATCACTGCACCGTATCCAGTTGATTTACGAAACGAAAGTTATATCATAATGTTCTTGTCTCGTGCAAAACTATATTTGAGTCCAAATAATGCATCAAATCAATGTTTTGCGATACTACGACTGGAAAATAATGATAAATGGTTGTCCACATTAAATACAGAGCCGGTTCGCAAATCATTCACACCACCTATTCCAGACATGTCTTCTCTGAGTTTCAAATTTGTTGATTATTATGGCAATGCGTACGATTTTCAAAACAAAGAACATCGGTTTGAGTTGATTGTAACCATGATGAAACAAGGACGTAAATATACAGAAACTGCAGGATTTACTTTCTGAATAAAACTCTACGAAGCTTGTGTACTTCTTCGTCCCTGACCGAGTTATTGTAAATATCTTTAATGTGTTTCTTTTTAAGCGCTTCGATGAGAAAATATAAACAAAACATTCCGCATTCTGTATTCTTAAATTGTTTTTGAATGGTATTTTGATAAATTTTAAAATTATCATCATTCGCTTGTTCTTTCACAGTTTCTGAAAGAACACGAATTTCTTGTGGCATCGGGGATCCTGCTGAATCGAAAAAGAAAAAACCGTAATTTTTCGATGTTTTTTTTAAATTGATGTACACACACACCCAATGTGAACCCGATTGATAGTGTTTGTCGAGATTAAAAACAATTCCGAATTGATTTTTATTTTTTATTCGATTGAATTGAATCTCACACAACTCGTTCGATATGCAACTTCCTGAAATGGTTTTTGAACCAAAATCGATTGGAAATACTCCTATAAATTTAAAAGACCGATACCGATGTTCGTATTGTATCATCACATTAAAAATGTCGCTAGATGTTAACCATTCGTAAGGATTTGTTTTCCAACTAGGTGGTGATTTTGGAACATGTGATTTGGATGCATCAATATTTAATTTGCGAATCCAACATGTCTCGTCCTTAGGAGAACAAATGGATGCCATTTTTTCGTTGATTGCATTCCAAATCAATGCTTTGTTCTTTTGTGGAGATATTTTCAACTGTAACTTTTTAGAAATAGATATAAGTTGGTTCTTACTGAAACAGGTTTCATGTGTACCGAATGTTCTCTTAGAATGTGGTGAACAATACATACGACGTTCAGATTACTATTAAGCATGAAAAAAAAATGAACATTTCAAAATTTAAATTCAATTAAAAATATTCGTCATATTTAATTTAACATGTCGCTTGGAGAAATCAAACGTAGATTGACTCAGTTTTTAGGTAATATGAAGAGTATAAAAGATACATCTTTTACCCACACAAGTATAACATCACCTGCAGGTTCATATTATATTCAAGCGGAAGACATGGAAAGATTTTACAAATTGTATTCAGACGCATTTTCAAGTGGTTGCGAATTGTATTTAACAGAAAAACATCGTGAAATTTCACCAATTTTGATTGATTTCGATTTTCGTTTTCCAGTGACTGACACTGAGCGAAAATATACACTAGAACATATTACGAAAGTCATCAAACGATATGTTGAAGAAATACACAAATATATAGAGATGAATGAAGATATAATGGTTTATGTTCTGGAAAAGTCCAAACCATTTATTATTGAAACGAAATCATTAGTAAAGGATGGAATTCATATTGTGATTCCTAACGTGGTTACACACACAATCACTCAACTTCAAATTCGGGAAAATGTTCTCAAAGATATTGACGACATTTTTGCTGATATTGGAAGCACGAATTCTATTGATGATATTTTTGACAAGTGTGTTATTGACAAAAATAACTGGCAAATGTATGGAAGTACTAAACCTGGTTGCGAACGATACGAAGTGACACACATTTTCCGAGTTGATTCAGAACTAGAGTTACACGTTGAATCATTGGCACAAGATAATACAGAATATATCAAATTATTATCCATTCGAAACAAATTTGTAGAGAACAAACTTCGTGACGATAAATTTGAAGAAATTCAAAAACGCAAACAAGAACTTCTCGATGTTGTTGAAAAAAAAACAAAAAACAAACGTTTGTACAGCAAAATTGTTCAACCACATAATAACTCTTCGTTTACACCATCTAGTGAAGAGTTGACTCTTGTGAAACAGTTTGTGAAACTTCTCTCACCAGACCGATCAAATCGATATGAAGATTGGATTCGTGTAGGATGGTGTTTGCGAAACATTGATATTTCCCTTTTGGAAGATTGGGACGACTTTAGTAAAAACTCAGCCAAGTATGAGGTTGGCGCTTGCGAAAAGATTTGGTATCGGATGCGTGAAGGTGGTCTTGGTATCGGTACATTACATATGTGGGTTAAACATGACAATCCTGATGAGTATCAAAAACTAATTATCGAGGACTTGTCTGGATTTATATACAAAAGTTTGAGCGGTACCGATTACGATATTGCGATGGTGATTTGTAGAATGTTCCGACATAAATACCGATGCGCTTCGCATAAACATCAAGTTTGGTATGAATATAAGAATCACAGATGGCATCAAATCGAAAGAGGGTACACGCTATTCTATAAAGAAATTCCCCAAACGTTATGGCAAATGTATCAGAAGTATATTAATATAGAATCAATGAAAGCAGCTCAAACATCGGAACCGAATGAACAAAAAGTGATTCAGGATAATCAAAACATTCTTACAAAGATTGCTGGAAAATTAAAAAACACTTCGTTTGTGAAGGACAAGATGTACAAAGAATGTTCAGGTATGTTTTATGAACCAGGTTTCGAAGAGAAATTAGACAGCAACCCTAGTTTGTTATGTTTTGAAAACGGAGTTTATGATCTCGAAAATGATGAGTTCAGAGAAGGAAGACCCGAAGATTATGTTCACTTGAGTACAGGAATAAACTATATCGAATACGACGAATCAAATCCTTATATCGAACAAATAATGGATTTCATGAAAAAAGTTCTGACCATCGAGAGTGTTAGAACATACGTATTGACATTGTTTGCAAGTATGTTAGATGGGTCCAATCGGGATGAAAAATTCCATATATGGACTGGGTCTGGTTCAAACGGTAAAAGCAAAATTGTGGAATTGTTCCAGAATGCAATTGGTGACTATTCGTGTATCTTCAACGTTTCGTTGCTAACTCAAAAGCGGGTGGGTTCTTCGGCTACAAACAGTGAGCTTGCGATTGCAAAAGGAAAACGGTTTGGCATCCTTCAAGAACCAGAAGAGAATGAACGTCTGAATGTAGGTCTAATGAAAGAGTTGACTGGTGGAGATAAAATCCAATGTCGAGGATTATTTAAAGAACCCGTCAAGTTCAAACCCATGTTCAAAATGATTTTGACATGCAACCATATGCCTTCTATCCCACCAGATGACGGTGGAACTTGGAGACGTATTCGCAGGGTTGAATTCACATCAAAATTTGTCGATAATCCGGACCCAAATACTTCAACTGAATTCAAAATTGACCGTGAATTGCCCTATAAATTTGAAGCGTGGAAAGAAACTTTTATGACTATATTGTTGCGGTATTATAAAGATTACAAAGTATCAGGTTCGATCGTCGAACCAAAAGAGGTAATGGAATACACGAATGAATATCAAAGAAAGAATGATATATTCGCTGACTTCTGTGACAACTATATCAAAAAGACGAAAGACGCATTTATGGACATGGCTGAACTATTTGAGAAGTTCAAAGAATATTGTACTGTTGACAACATCAAAAACAAAATGATTAAAAAATCCGTTTTTCAAGAGGCGATGGAAAAGAGATATGGAAAAATAAACAATGTTCGTGGGAAAAAAGGATGGGAAGGATATAATCTTATCGTCGTATCTAGAATTACTGAAGAATGAAATAGATTTAAAAAGTGAAACAATTATTATCATACTAAATATAAAATGTTGTCACAAATTGTACGTTCGTTTATAACATTAAAAGAAATGTTGAAAGATCGTAATGTTGACATATCAAATTTGGATGCAATATCAGAAACTGAATTAGAAACAATGTACAAAATTAACCCTGTTTTTTCAATTTCAGTAAATAAAAATTTAATTGTTATTTATCACATGAATCAAAAATTCATTATCAACGCAATAAAAAAGAATATTCTTCCTGGATGCAAAACCATATTCATTTTCAAAGAAAAAATTAATACGTTGAATGTCAAAAATTTGAAGGAATTGACTGGGGAGCAAGGAATGGAAATATTTGGACTTAAAGAATTGTTGATAAACATCAGCAAACATCAGTTGGTACCCAAACATGAAATCCTATCCGAAAATGAAGTGAAGGATCTTCTTGACAAATACCAACTTAAGCAAAAAACGATGCTTCCAATTATTCAAAAAACGGACCCTATGGCACGATATCTAGATGTTAAAGCTGGTGAGATAGTGAAGGTGACACGACCATCCCAAAGTGCCGGCGATGCCATTGTGTACAGGTATTGTGTATAAAAATTTATGTAATATATATTAAATGTCAGATTATTCTCAGACAGTGTTAACTTTGTTGAAATCAGAATATTTATTTTTTTTAGACGGAACACTTCTTGAAGACAATTCAGAAATTGTGAACAGTTTAGAACGAGTAAGTTTATCTAGAAAAAATAACGAAAATGAAGAGCACCCAATATTACCCTCTTTACAGAAAGCTTTTAAAAAGCTCATCACTGTTTCTCTTAGGAACGGAGAGGAGACGGATGAAGAGTTATTCAACCGTGTTGATACTTATTTGTGCACAGAATCAAATAAATCAGAATTCGTTGACTCCTTAACCGACGCTCCTGAAATCGTTGCGTCAAAGAAGAGATTTGAAACGGAAAAAAATAAGTACATCACCATGGTGGCGAAAAACAAAAACGTCGAGAAGAAATTCACTAAGAGTAAACTTCTTAATATTCTTTTCATTGTGACTTTAATCGTTTATATTATTGGGTTGATCTTCATATATGTTAGTGGAAGATATGGATATTTTAAAAGAGGCCTCGAATTTCAAATTCTTGCAGGAATATCTTTAACAGTCATGTTTGTATTCCTTGGGGTTGATATGTATCAACGTTTGACAACAAAAACTTTTGTAGAGTCATTCGATGAGTTACCGGAACGTTGTTTTAACGTTGATGATAGAGATGCATATGTAACAACATTCATTAATACATTAGAAGCAATTCATCATTTCAACCAAGAATTAAAACAAAAGGAAATAACAAAACAAAACGAGGTTATTGATTCAATCATAAGTGACTATGACAACATGAACTACGTAAATATGAGGAGTTATCAACAGACCGAATATCGAATTCAAAATAACAGGAATGATATGCATTTTGTAAAATATGGGTTCTTAATCGCAAGTATTATAGGAGTTTTAGCCAGTTTGAACCTTCGTGGTAAAAAAATTGGACACAGACGTTCTTTCCAAATTTCTGATAGTGCCCTGATCGGCATTTCCTGTGTTTTTGTGTTCACATTTTTCAGTATATTCTTATTACATACGCGCCAAAATATGCTGAGAAAAAAATACAATTGGGATAAATTCTATTGGAATATGAAGTTAACTAATAAAGAAAATCCTTAATAAATTGGATCGTATCCAGATATCGATTCATATATGCCTTGAATATTCACACCTTTTTCTCCTGTTTCGTTAAAAAATAACGAGTTGTTCTTCGTGTCATATACGTTAGTTTGAGCTCGTTGTAACATGTCTGGTGTAATCAAAACAGATTGATCACATTCATTCGTTTTCTTCGGCGGCGGTGGTGTATTCGCCACTGGTTTTGTTTTCTTCGGCGGCGGTGGTGTATTCGCCACTGGTTTTGTTTTCTTCGGCGGTGGTGTATTCGCCACTGGTTTTGTTTTTATTTTCAACACCGTTTCTTCTTCTGTTATACTGTTCGTATTTTTATATGTTTCTTCATCGATTGTAGATAGGATTCCAGTAATATCTTCTTCATCAATGCAAATAAAAAGTGTTTCCAGTGCGGAAGATTTTAAATTAATCAATAATAATATTGTTGACAGTATTCCTATTAACGGATTAAAGAAAGCAATTGCTAAAAGTATGAGTCCAATCAAAACTTGAAACTTCGTTTCGGTAATGTACAATTCTAAATTCGGAATCACATTCATAGATCGTAATACAACCCATAGTAAAAGGGCTGTTTGTAAAATTAATTCACCTTTCGTTTCCATTGTTTTATTAATAGCATATTTTTTATGAAGTCACAAGTGTAAAATTTGATATAAGTCATAAACCCTACACACAAGTAATAGTTTAGATGCTCTCAATCCATGGGTATCGTTTGAGGAAGTCAGATGTTAATGTCGACGAAATCCTTTCAAAATTAACAGTGAAACCAAATGACACCTTCATACAAGCACAAAGTGAAGATACGGAATTTTGTGTATGTCTTCAATCGAATAAATACTTATTTGTGCCAAAATATTTTGGATTAACGAACTATGGTTTGCCTATTACGTCTACTCTCACAGAATATAGTGCTATCGAAGTTCCATTTATGGGTTCACTTCTGGAAAATCAAAAATCGCCAGTGGAAAAGTTTATACATGCCGCAAAAGATCCCTTAAAGATGGGAGGTATTTTACAGCTTCCTCCAGGATTTGGTAAAACCGTTATCGCATTATATATCATATCGCAATTAAAAGCGAAAACTATCATTGTTGTCCACAAAGAGTTTTTAATGAACCAATGGAAAGAACGAATACAACAATATCTTCCTAATGCGTCAGTAGGTACAATCAAACAAAATATTTTGGATATCGACTGTGACATCGTCATCGCAAGTCTCCAGAGTATTTGTATGCGAAACTATGAACAGTCTCATTTTTCATCTTTTGGTTTTCTAATTGTAGATGAATGTCATCACATCGGTGCCCAAGTATTTTGTAGAGCATTGACAAAACTAAATTTTATGTTTACGTTAGGACTGTCGGCAACTCCAAATCGAAAAGACGGATTGTCAAAAGTGTTCAAATGGTTCATGGGTGATGTTGTTTTCAAAATATCAAAGAAAGCAAGCATACTCACTCACGTATTGATTGCACCATTTTCGAGTGCATCAGAAAAGTATACACGTGAATTTACAATATTCAACGGTAAACCGAATTACTCAAAAATGATTAATAACAAATGTGAGTTTGAAGAACGAACCCGTTTTATTGCAGAAGTTTTGAACCACATTTTATCAAAAGAACCAACACGAAATATCATTATACTGAGTGATAGACGTCAACATTTGAATGACATAAACGAACAATTACTTGATTTAAATAATGGGTTAGAGTCTAAAACTGGGTTTTATGTTGGAAACATGAAAAATGATAAACTCGTTGAGAGTAGTACAAAACAGATCATATTGGGTACATACAATATGGTGAGCGAAGGGTTTGACTTGCCTAAGCTAGACACACTTATTCTCGCTACATCGAAAAGCGATGTCGAGCAATCTGTTGGTAGAATACAACGTAAACATGAATATACTGATCAAGACAATATACCATTGGTAGTAGATATTGTTGATAAATTACCATTGTTTGAGCGTCAAGCTAAAAGACGACAAACATTTTATAACAAAATGGGTTACACATGCATGAAATATAATAATGATATACATTAAATAATAATGTCAATCGTTTTAAAAAATTTTATCTTATTCTTTCTAGTTGTAATCATTTTTCATTTTTTGATCATCAATGAATTGGTGAAAACAAAATCTCGTATAGATACTCGTGTTCTAAATACGTATACGGGTTCACAAAATAAAGATAATTCTGAATTTATAAAGTATGATAAGAAATCGGGGAACAATCGTTTTAAATCGAACCCAGTATCCCATAATAAATTTATTGTGGATAATACACTAGTTGCCGTCCAAAAAAACGAAGTAGTAAACGAAGAAGTCCAAAAAGAATATGTGCCTAATCGTGAAGGTGAAAACGAGATCCCTTCTGTCATGAGAGATGTAGAAAAGTATGTACCGAACAATTGTAAGGAAATGACCCGAACTTCCAATTCGAACGTGTCGAATCCAAAAATGAAGGAACTATATGACTTTGTATTTGATGAATCTGAAAAAAACAATACGCTTGATAGTGTATTTGAAGTAAATAGCGTTACGAATAATAAACCTTCAGAGGATAACAAAGAAATTTCAAACCATCATCAATTGGTGACGAAGTCAATCGACATAGAAACGGAAAATCAACAACAGTTATTATATGATTACCAAGTCATTGGACAAATCGATACCAACATAGGAGATGGTTTAATGGGAATAGATTCTATGCTCACTGGGAACTTTTCAAAAGTTATTTAAAATTTGAAAAGATTATACATATATTCGAGAATACACCATGCAAACTGGAACGATTTCGTTTTGTGGTAAAACTGCATTGAACATAAAGTCAGATGATGTTAAAAAAAATATCCTCGAAAAGATTGAGAATGAGTATGGTGTGAAGATCATCAAGCGTCATTTTGAATGTTTCGACTCAAAAGTTTCAGTTGAAAAACTTCAAAAGAATCCACATTTAGTTTACTTAAAATCAAATGGAAACCCATATTTTATGTTTTTGACGTGTATTCACAATGTGAATACAGTTGTTCTAATCGACAAAAAGATTCAACAAGGATATTTTTATCCTAGGATGATAATCGTTTTCGCAATGTTTGATTCCATTCTTTTCACGGACACGATGTTCGATGGTGAAATGGTCAAAGATAAACATTCCAGATGGGTGTATATCATCAATGACTTGTTGGTACATAAATCAATACATCTACATAAGATGAATTTGATAAAAAGAATCAATATGATTCACACAATATTAGAAACCAACTATTCTCCTCATAAAACGATGTTATTTTCTATTCAAGTGAAAAAGTTCACTGAGTGTAATAAAATCCACGAATTGATGGAGTTCAGTGAATCCCTTCCGTATACATCTCGTGGAGTGATTTTCAAACCAATGTTCATAAAATTCAAAGACATCTTGTTTAACTTCGATGACAACTTGGTTAAAATTAGACAAAAAGTTAAGATTGGTGAGGATAACCAGTTCATATCCAATGAATCTATGAACAAACACAAGGTATGTAAAATTAAATACACAGGAACACAAGATGTATACGAACTCTACGAAAATAAAAAATTCATTGGGATCGCATGTGTAAACTCATTGCGCACCAGTAAAATGTTATCTGAACTGTTCAAAAACAAATCTCTTATGGATGAGTTTGATGTTCGATGTAGTTTCAATAGCAAATTTAACAAATGGACTCCGTACGAAGTATTTTAGTATATTTTCGAAGTTTGTCATTGAGTACATTCAAGTCACTTGATGGTGATAGATTGATATTGATATTAATATGATTACATACATCACCGTCTCCATAATCGATTGAGTCAAAATTAATGAACATATTATTAAAAATCTTGACGGATACCCTTTTAGAGTCACTTTGACTGTCAACTACAAGCTTCGAAGGAAATGTGTGAAGGGGAAGTTGTTGACGATTCATGTACTGAATCAAAAATTTATCATGTTCTTTGTTGATTTCTAGAACAGTATTTGCCGTTACAATGGCAATGTCATCAGAAAAATGATGTGTGTAATCGATATACCCATCACAATATTTGTAAGAATGTTTTTTGAAAACCTTCATTGAAGGATCATGTTTTGAAACAGCATTTAGAAGAGATTCACACTCGCTTTTTGTGAAATGAATGTCGTATACAGAATCTGTTATTTTTTTTTTGTACAAAACAATATCAACATAATTACAAGATTCTTTACTCTCCAGCATTTTATTCGATGTCTCTGTCTTTTATAGTATTCTTTTTGCTAAATCAGTTTTTTTTAATCCTTTTAAAAACTGATATAAAACTGAAACTTGTTTTATAAATAAGTCTAATGGAGAGAGATAAAATTGTTGAAGTCATTCAGAAGGAAACCGGACTGAGCAAACTTTTGTCCGATGACTTGGAGAAAGGTGTCTATAACTTTTGTATAGATTATGCCCAGAAAAATGGATTTCATAAATCTTGGAATGACAAAATGTTTTCTAAACTATATATTCAAAAAACACGTTCTATGATTGATAATATAAACGAAAATTCTTACATGAATAACAAGCGACTAAAAAGTAGACTGCTTGACAATGAGTTTTTCCCCCACGATGTTCCATTCATGGATTCAACAAATGTATTTCCAGAAGCGTGGACTACCATATTAGATAAGTACATGAAACAGGAAGAAAACTTCTACAATAGCAAACAGGTTGCAAAGACAGACTTGTTCAAATGTGGAAAGTGTAAAAAAAGAGAATGTAGTTACTACGAACTACAAGTTCGGAGTGCTGATGAAAGTTCAACGATTTTTGTTACATGTCTAAATTGTGGAAATCGTTGGAGAATTGGTTAATGATAACATCACGAAACGATAATAAGATCTTCTAGTTTCCAAATTTCCTCGTTTTGGTTTGGTAATGTTCTACAAATCATTAAAGGCAACTTATTTTGAACAAGTTCTTCTTCAGCGATTTCTCTAACGCTTTTCTTCGTTGAAAGACTTTTTTGATCAAGAGTAGACGGTGAACCCATGGCTAATTGTTCCATTCTGACTCCCAATACACTCGTTTTTTCATATTTTGTCATTATATTTTTTGACATGTATTTTGACGTATCATACTTTTTGATAAACGAATCGTATGTCTCATCATCTTTTTGAATTATTATGGATGTACTATTCATTGCTCAATACTGTTTTATTATTTTAAAA
>Ga0181566_10000444_pt1 | contig 32195 bp, 32 predicted proteins | sample 101ome_15_FD_133762 | JGI IMG/M metagenome (GOLD analysis project Ga0181566, IMG submission 133762) | Coastal salt marsh microbial communities from the Groves Creek Marsh, Skidaway Island, Georgia - 101402AT metaG (megahit assembly) | ecosystem: Environmental > Aquatic > Marine > Intertidal...
AAGATGGCGGATACACGTTCCGATGTTCTGATCACGGTCGATGCCCTGGCCGATCGGATGGCTGGTCCCGATGGCCTGGTTTTGCTCGATATCAGTGACGATCTGGAAACGGCGCCGCTAGAACGCCCGGTCATTCCGGGGGCGGTCGCCGTGTCGCTTGCTTCGGACATATCCGGCCCCGCGACGAAAGAAGGCGGGCGTCGTCCGCTCCCTGATCCGGCGGTTCTCCAGGAAACGCTGCGCGGTTTCGGAATACATCCCGAGTCTATGGTCGTCGTATACGACAATGCGTCCGGTGCGCAGGCGGGACGTGCCTGGTGGACGCTCCGCTGGGCCGGTCACGCGAATGTTCGTCTGCTCGATGGCGGACTCGCCGCGTGGACCGCTGCGGGACGCGACACCGTTCACGAGACTGCACATGCGCCCGGCGGCGGTACCATCACCGTTTCTCCCGGCGGCATGCCCGTGATCGAGGCGGACGACGCAGCCCGCATCGCGCGCGAAGGCGCATTGCTCGATGCCCGCGGTAAGACGGCCTATGAAGGCGATACCGAAAAACCGGCAACCGGGCATATTCCGGGCGCAATCTGTGCCGGCGCGAAAGACGCGCTCGGCCCCGACGGCGGCTTCAAATCAACCGAAGACCTGCAGGCCATGTTCAAGGCCCTTGGCGTCGATGGTTCGCAGCCGGCAGGCGTTTATTGCGGCAGCGGCAATGCGGCCTCGTTCGAGCTCGCCGGTATATATGCCGCCGGACTGGAAGCCCCGCTCTATGTCGGGTCCTGGTCGGCCTGGACCGGCGATCCCGACCGGCCTGTCGCACAGGGGCCCGAACGGGGTTAGAGAAATTCAGCAGGCGCGGGCACCCGTTTTTCCTGCCTGATTTTTCACTCACCGGTTTCTGATCTCCGGCGCGGGCTTTTCCCATCGCCACGCGACCCGCTTGGATGCTAATTTCCGACCCGTGTTTCCAGGACATCCAACGTGACAACTGAAAACCCCGCCGCCCCGTCAGGCAAAGATCTGATCGATGGGTCCTACGCGTGGCTACGTCTCGCCGTGTCTATGCTGCTGGGGACCATCGGCAGCATCGGGTTCTGGGGCGTGGTCGTAATCCTGCCGGAAGTGCAGGCGGAGTTCGGCGTCGACCGCAGCGATGCGTCTATGCCATATACGCTCACCATGGTCGGTTTCGCGGCGGGCAACGTCCTGATCGGAAGATACGTCGACCGGCTGGGGATCGTGGTTCCGATTATTGCGGCGGCCGTTGCGATGGGAATCGGCTTCGCCGGCGCGTCCGCCGTCCAGAACATCTGGCTGTTCGCTCTGTTGCAGGGCGTTTTTATCGGCATCGGCACCGCCGCCAGTTTCGGGCCGCTGATCGCCGACGTGTCCCACTGGTTTCTGAAACGTCGCGGCGTCGCCGTGGCGCTGTGCGCCTGCGGCAACTATATCGGCGGCACGATATGGCCGCTGGTGGTTCAGGCGCTGATGGACGCGAACGGGTGGCGTTTCACCTATTTGGTGATCGCGGTTGTCGTGGTGGTGACGATGGTCCCGCTGGCACTGATGCTGCGTCGGCCGCCGCCGATGATGGACGAAATACCTGTCGCAGACGCATCGACGCCGGTTGCGACGGACCGGAAGACCATCGACCTGTCTCAGCGCTCGCTGATGATCCTGCTGTCGATCGCGGGCATCGCCTGCTGCGTCGCCATGTCGATGCCCCAGGTACATATCGTCGCGTACTGCGCCGATCTGGGGTACGGCGCGGCACGGGGGGCGGAAATGCTGTCGCTTATGCTGGCGGGCGGCGCGGTGACCCGCGTGGTGTCGGGCTTCATTGCCGATTATATCGGCGGCGTGCGGACGCTGCTGATCGGCTCGGTGCTACAGGGGCTGGCCCTTCTGTTCTATCTGCCCTTCGACGGGCTGATGTCGCTCTATGTGATTTCGCTGATGTTCGGCCTTGCGCAGGGCGGCATCGTACCCAGCTACGCCATCATCGTCCGCGAATACATGCCGGCGAAGGTGGCGGCGGAGCGCGTCGGCTTTCTCATCATGATGACGATCGTCGGCATGGCGTTCGGCGGCTGGACGTCGGGCTGGATCTTCGACATGACCGGTTCGTATCAGGCCGCGTTCCTCCACGGCATTGCCTGGAACGTTCTGAACGTCGGCATTATGGTGATGATTCTGTTCCGGTCCAAGGGGCCCCGTATGGCGACCGCCTGATCTATCCGAGGATCGGTTGTTCCCAAAAACGCATCGTTGGTGTAACAAGCAGGTCCGGTGGGGGGATTGTCCGGGGGGTAGTCGGTTGGCAAAGTACAGGCATTACTCGTTTGCGCTGCTCGTCGCAGTCGCTTTTTCAGTGTTTTTCAGTGGTCAGGCGTCCGCCGTGACAGTGCTGTTTACCGGCAACGCGGCCGTGGGTGGCACGGATCAGGGCGTGATCGGGCATGATTTCGTATCGGCGGGAACCGTTGGCGCCGCCAATGCCCCGATGGGAGCTTTCTATTCCACGTTCGGCGTGGCAGGCCCATACACGTCGCTGGCGACACCGGATGCCTATGATTTTGTCACCGGCGGCGAACTCGCCATCGGGGCCAACGCGCCCACGCGGTCTCTCGGCGCAACCGCGCCCGCTTCCGCGGCGCTGGCATCCGTCGGGATCAACGGCGCGCTCCACCTCGGCATTCGCGGTTTAACTCTCGATTTCGGAAATGCGGCCGATCTGTTCACGACCGGGGCGACGACAGAGCGACGGATTTACCGAAACGGCGAAGTGAAGGTTTTCGAGGAAACGGCGCCGAATGTGTTTGCCGAGGTCGCGTCCTATACCGGCGGTATTTTCACGATCGATATCGACTACTCGACCGGTTTCATCACCAACGTGTTCAGCGGCACCAAATCCGTCGGATCGCTGTCGATCTTTCCGGGAACATGGACCGGGACATCGTTCGGTCCCATCGATTTGGCCGGTAGCTCGCCCGAGATCTACGGCGGCCTCAGAATAACCAGTTCTCTGGAAATCGGCGAACAGGTTGCTGTGCCGGAGCCCGAGATGCCGGCCGCGGTCGGTTTCGCAATGTTGCTGGTGGCTGCGCTGCGCCGTCGGACGAAGGCCGTCTGACCGGCGACTACATACCCCATTCCGTGCTGGCGGCATTGCCATCGCGCAGCTTGCGATATCGTGCCAGAGCCCACACCGGGAAATAAGCCGGGTAACCGTGATACAGCAGATAGAAGACCTTCGGGAAACCGACGGCGTTGTAGTGCTTCTCTTCCCATTTCCCGTCTGCGTGCGGCGCGTCGAGTAGAAAGCGAACGCCTTTTTCCACTTCCCCGGATCCGACTTCGCCGGCGGCCATCAGGCCGAGCAGGGCCCAGGACGTCTGCGTCGCGGTAGAGGTCTTGACCTCGTCCTTGCGGTCTTCCCAGTAGGTGGCGCCGTCTTCTCCCCAGCCGCCGTCGGCACGCTGGCGTGATTTCAGCCACGCCACGGCTTTCTGTACGGCGGGATCGTCCGCTGGTACGCCGGCTGCGTTGAAGGCGGACAACACTGACCAGGTACCGTAGATGTAGTTGGTTCCCCATCGCCCGAACCAGGACCCGTCGGGTTCCTGTTCCTTTCGCAGATAGGCTATCGCGCGTTCGATCGAGGCGCGATGATTGCCGTGACCGGTCTGGGCGAGGAACGCAAGACACCGGGCCGAGACATCGGCTGTCGGCGGATCGAGCAGGGCGCCGTGATCGGCGAACGGAATATGATTCAGGTAATAATGCGTGTTATCGGCATCGAATGAGCCCCAGCCGCCGTTTTCCGACTGCATGCCGATGATCCAGTCTGCCGCCTTCTGAAGCGCGACATCGTTTTCCGGCGAATGTGCCCGATGCAACGCCATCGCGACTACGGCGGTATCGTCGACGTCGGGATAGAAATCGTTGCGGAACTGGAACGCCCAGCCGCCGGGCGCGACATCGGGGCGGGAATCGGCCCAGTCGCCGGCGACGTCGGTAATCTGGACATCGCGCAGCCAGGCCGAAGCACGTCTGATCTGTGGGCTGTCGTCGCGGTCGCCGGCTTCCATCAGGGCGAGCATGGCGAGACTGGTGTCCCATACCGGCGACAGACAAGGCTGGCACCAGGCTTCTTCATCGGCTTCGACAAGCAGTTTGCGGATGGATTGCCGCGCGACGACGTAATCCGGGTGGTCGTCGGCGTAGCCCATCGTCTTGAAGGCCATGACCGTGTTGGCCATCGCCGGAAAAATACCGCCCAGGCCGTCTTCGCCGTTCAGTCGTTCGGTGATGAAGTCGACGGCGGCGTCGATGGCGCGGCGGCGGGCGCGTCCGGGCAGCTTGGGCTCGACAACGCGCAGCACTTTATCGAGCGCGAGAAAGGCGTAGCCGAGCTTGGCGCCGGTCGGGTTTACCAGGTACCGCCGCTCTTCCTCCGGCGGGGTGACGAATAATTCGCGTATGTCCACGCCTTTCGGGTTCACGGCCTGCGGCTTTTCCGACATCAGGATCAGCAGCGGCGCGATCACTGTGCGCGACCAGTAGGAAACTTTGAATATATGGAACGGCGACCACTTGGGCAGCAACATGATGCCGACCGGCATCACCGGGACTGCCCGCCATGGTACCTGGCCGAACAGGGCAAGTGTAATCCGCGTAAAGACGTTTGAGAGCGCTGCGCCGCCGGCCGAAAGAATGGACTCGCGCGCGCGAGTCATATGCGACGCGTCTGGGTCGTCACCGGCGAGTTTCAGGGCGAAATACGCCTTCACGCTGGCACTCATGTCGAAATCGCCATCGTGAAAAAGCGGCCAGCCGCCATGGCGGTCGGACTGAATTCGTCGAAGATACGTGGCAAGCTTGGCTTCAAGCACCGGTTCCGGTTCGCCAAGAAAATGATTCAGCAGAATGTATTCGGCGGGGATCGTCGCGTCGGCTTCGAGATCGAATACCCAGTAGCCGTCTTCGTGCTGGCGCGCGCGCAGCGAATCCGCAGCCTCGACGATCTCGGCATCAAGTCGAGCGTCGAGGATGGCGGAATCAATTACGCCGCCTGCCGCGCCTTCGACGGCCTGTCTGGCTGTCGAGCCTTCCACTAACGCCACCCTGTCTCTTTGTTTGCCGCTGAAATAAGGGTGCAGCGACGCGTCGCGGCATCAGCCGCGCCGTTCTGCTGCACCGCACACTGACATATATCGGTCACATGACCCCATAGCGCAAGGTAATCCATAACTTTTCCGGCTTGGAAAGACCGGCATCGTCATCAAGGTTTTGCCAACGTCTGGCGATCAGCCGGTCGAGGATACGACGGTAGTTCATCATCATGACGATCGCCGGCTTGAGCGCGCGGGTGTCGGCGCGTGCCAGCATCGCTTCCGCTTCCGAAAATTTTTCGCGGGCGCGTTCGGCGACCGGTCCGCAGATTTCCGGGAGTTTCGGATGACTAAGCATGTCGTCCGGCGTTCCGATGGCAACGCCACGCTGTTCGAACTGCTCGCGGGGGAGATAAAGTCTTCCCATCGCGGCGTCGTCCTTCAGATCGCGGAGGATATTGGTGAGCTGCAGCGCCGTTCCGAGACTAAGCGCGAACGCGCGGGCGGATTCACCCGAATCGCCGAATATCTTTATCGACAGAAGCCCTACCGCGCCTGCTACCCGGTCGCAATATAGTTGCAGGCGTTCGCAATCCGGCACCAGCATGGAACCGTCGGTGTCCATTTCCATGCCGGCAATGATCTCGAAAAAGTCCTGTTTATCCAGTCTGTAACGGTTGATCGCCAGCCACAGAGCCCGCAGGGTGGGTTTAGTGGGGGCGGGTGCGGTTGTGGAATACAGGGCATCGATGTCACGTCGCCAGCGTTGAAGGCCGGCGCGTTTCTCGTCGAGGGGGGCGTCGCCATCGGCTATATCGTCGACCTCCCGGCAGAACGCGTATACGGCAAACATCGCATCCCGGCGCTGTTCCGGCAGTATTCGCATGCCCCAATAGAAAGAAGAACCGGCGGCGCGGGTAATGGCGCGCACATGTTCGCGTGCGGCGACGTCCGGATCGCCGGCGGGGAGCGGGTTGGCCATTCGGCGATTGTATCGGGACGGGCCTCGAATCGAAATTCCATGTTTTGTGATGTCCCATTGTTGACTCAGTTCGGCATATACAGGTATTGAGTAGGTCTCAAATATGAAACAAGCGTCTCATATTTGAGACAATTGTTGGGTATGTCCGAAAAACCGGGCGTCAGGAGGTCGGATGGAACAGGAAGCCAGAATTCAGGAACCGAAGAATATCGTCTGGCAGACGCGGACACATGAACAGACCGCGTTCGAGCGTCGCTTGTCCATGGCAATGGAAACCGCGTTCGGCGACGGCGTTACCGAAATCGATGCGCTGGTCGAACGGCTGAACAAGGACGGCGTTCGCGACGAGCGGAACAAGGCGTGGACGGTCGACAGTTTTCGCGCCGTCATGGCCGAGCTGGGCGCCTGATTCGTGTCGGAAACGCGCCTCGAATTTCGTGACGTCACGAAAAAGTTCCAGGACCGCCAGGGATCCGGTCAGACGATCACCGCCGTCGAAGGCGTGACGCTGTCGGTCAATGACGCCGAAGTCGTCTCGCTGATTGGCCCGTCGGGCTGCGGCAAGTCGACCTTGCTGAATATGGCGTCCGGGCTCAACGGCACCAGCGGCGGCAAGGTTTTCGTCGATGGCGAGGAAGTGGTCGAAGTGAACGAACATGTCTCTTTCATGCTGCAGAAGGATCTGCTCCTTGCCTGGCGATCGATCCGCGAGAACGTGGAGTTCGGTCTTGAAATTCACGGCATCCCGAAGGCCGAACGCCGCAAGCGGTCCGACGACTGGCTGGCACGCTGCAAGATCGCCGATTTCGCCGATCATTACCCGCACCAGCTTTCCGGGGGCATGCGCCAGCGCGCGGCGCTGGCCAGAACATTGGCGACCGACCCGCATGTGCTGCTGCTGGACGAGCCGTTCTCCGCGCTCGACGCGCAGACCAAGATGATCCTGCAGCAGGATCTGGCGCAGACTTTGTCAGACGCCAGCAAGACGGCGCTTTTCATCACCCACGACCTGGTCGAAGCGGTAGCGCTGTCCGACCGTGTGCTGGTCATGAGTCAGCGTCCCGGCACGATTATCGAAGAGATCGACGTCGATATTCCGAACCGCGCCAATCCTATGGAGCGGCGCAAGGACCCGAAGATCGGCCAGTACGTGTCGCAGCTGATGTCGCTGCTGCACGTCGGCGAGTCCGAACTCGAACCGGCCTGACCGGTCGGCCGTAACGTCACTGCATGATTTCAACAGGGAGACTTACCATGCACTTCACCAAGAAAATCCTCGCCGCCTCCGCGGTGGCCGTTGCCGCGGCGGGCTTTGCCTCGGCTCCGGCGCATGCCGCCGAGAAAGTGAACTATCTGCTGCCCGCACCGGGCTTCCTTCCCGCATTCGCGCCGTGGCAGCTTGCCAAGCACAAGGGCTATTACGCGGCCGAAGGTCTCGAAGTGGTCTTTCAGCGTTCCAAAGGCGGCGTGGACGTCGCCAAACAGGTCGGTGTCGGCAACGCGCCCATCGGCGGCGGTATCGGCGATACCTCTATTCTCGTCCGCCCCAACGGTATCCCGGTCCGGTCCGTTGCGGTTTTGGGCGGTGGGTCGCTGGTGCAGCTGGTTGCGCGCGCCGACCGCGGTATCACGAAGGTCGAGGATCTGAAGGGTAAAACCATCACGGTGATGTCCTATCAGGACACGACCTTCTTCGCCTCTCAGGGCATTCTCGCGTCCCGCGGGTTGACCCGGAATGATGCGAACATCCAGGCAGCCGGCCCGCAGGGCATCTGGAAGCTGTTCATCGAGGGCAAGGCCGATGCCATGATGGGTGTGCCGGACTGGATCGCCATCGCCCAGGCGCGAAAGGTGCCGATGAAAATTTTCAACGCGATGGATTACTTCCCGTCGATGGCGCAGGCAATTCTGGCCTCAGACGAAATGATCGCGAAGAACCCCAAGCTGATCCAGGGGCTGGTGCGCGCCACGCTAAAGGGCCTGAAAGACATCATGGACAATCCGGATGCGGCGGCCGCCGACTACGTCAAGGCAGTGCCGCGCTGGAAAGCCCCCGCGATGGCGGCGACGTTCAAGCTGTTCAATCAATACACCTATCCCGGGCAGAAGACCCTCGGCGCGATGGATGAAGCCCGTCTCGCCAAACTGCAGGACTTTTATCACGAGGCCGGATTCATCAAGAAGAAGAGCCCGGTCAAGGATCTGTACACGAACCAGTTCGTGAACTGATCGGCTGATGCGACGATCCGCCGGGGAGGCTTCATGCATCCCCGGCGGATACGATATTGAAATGACAAAAGCCGGAAGAAAGCGAATATGAATTCCGCATTTACCCCGTCCCGTATGGCCGCCAGCTTCGGCATTCTTGTCGTGTTTCTGGTTGGCTGGGAGTGGGGGCCCGGCATCCTGGGCGTCCAGACGTACATAATTCCGCCGTTGTCCGCCGTGGTTGAAGGTCTGATGGACCTGTTTCGCGCGGACAAGCTGTGGTTTCACATCTGGATCACGACGATCGAGGTCGTTCTCGGCTTTGTTCTGGGATCGCTGCTCGGCATGATTGGCGGTTATGCGCTCGGCCTGTCGGTGACGGCTGAAGTCGTCCTGTCTCCTTACATTCTTGCTCTGCAGATCGCGCCGAAGGTGGCGTTCGCGCCGCTGTTCGTGTTGTGGTTCGGTTTCGGCATGGAGCCGCGGATCCTGATCGCGGTGCTGATCGTCTTCTTCCCCGTTCTCGTCAACGTCATGACGGCGGTGCGCAATATCGACCCCGACCTCGTCAATCTGGCGCGCTCCTTCAAGGCGAGCCGGATGCAGGTTTTCTGGAAAATTCAGGTGCCGGCTTCAATGCCGCCGCTGTTCGCCGGACTGCGTATCGGCGCGACGCTGGCCGTAATCGGCGTCGCCGTGGGCGAGTTCGCGGGCGGCAATTCCGGCGTCGGCTACCTGATCGTTCTGACGGCCGGTGCGGCCGAAACAGCAAAAGTGTTTGCGGCGATTTTCGTGCTGACGGTGATCGGCATCCTGGCCTACTGGCTGGTGATCCTCATCGAAGGCCGTGTCCTGCATTACATGCCAAGCCGTGAGAACAGCGGCTTCTGAATGAACGACAAGTTCTCGAACAGAGGAGAGTGAAATGACCGATACGAAAGTAGCCCCCGAAGCGGTCGAGAAGCGCGTGGCGCTTGGTCCGCTCAACCGCTGGTGGCCGGTTGCGGCAAGCTGGATGGTGACCGACAAGCCCCAGGGCCTGACCCGGCTGGGCGAACAGATCGTGGTCTGGCGCGATAAGGACGGTGCCGTTCACTGCATAGAAGACCGCTGCCCGCATCGTGGCGCGCGCCTGTCGATGGGGTGGAACCTCGGCGACCGTCTGGCCTGCTGGTATCACGGGGTCGAGGTCGGCGGTGACGGTGTGGTCAAGGCCGTGCCCGCCGTGTCCGATTGTCCCATGACCGGGGACAAGATGGTCAAGTCCTATCCCTGTTTCGAGCACATGGACGGCATCTTCGTCTGGTTCGGCGACGAACTGCACGAAGAACCCGATGAATTCGAGTTTCCGGAAGAATTCGAGTCCGACGAATGGGCCGCGATGCTGTGTACGGCGCACTGGAAGTGTAACTGGACCTATGCCGTCGACAATGTGATGGATCCCATGCATGGCGCCTATCTGCACGCCGTTTCGCACTCGATGGCCGAAGGCAGCACGGAAGCGAAAATGCAGCTGGAAAAAACAGAGTCCGGTTTCGTGTTCGGCAAGTCCGATCAGCGCGACGTCAATTTCGACTGGATCGAGTTTGGCGATACGGGAGCATTCTGGCTACGCGTGTCGCCGCTGCCGTATCGGCAGGAAGCAGGACCCGGCGGCAATTTCGGGATCATGGGATTCGTGACGCCCATTGACGAAGAGAACTGCAGAGTATTTTTCTGGCGCACCCGCAAGGTGTCGGGCTGGCAGCGGGATGTCTGGAAGTTCATGTACCGCAACCGGCTGGAGACGCTGCACTGGGACGTGCTGGAACAGGATCGCGTGGTGCTGGAAGGCATGCAGCCAGACGCCCGCGGCAAGGAATTCCTGTATCAGCATGACACCGGCCTCGCCCGTGTCCGGCGCACCCTGTCGAACGAAGCGGAAGCGCAACTTGCGGCGGTCGCGGAGCATGCCGGTCAGGCGATGGAGGCCGCCGAGTAATCGGCTCGGCGCCGGATAAGTCTGATGGGATCGATATCGCTCACCGATAAACGGATCGTCGTAACAGGCGGCGCCCGCGGGCTAGGCCGCGCGTTCGCCGAATCCGCGATCGAGGCGGGCGCCCGCGTCGTCGTCGCCGATATCCTCGAGGATGTCGGCCGCGACACGGTCGCGCATCTGTCGAAGGCGGGCGAAGCGCATTTTGTGCCTGTCGATCTCGGCGATCCCGACAGCATCACCGCACTTGCCGGAAAATCCGTTGAGCTACTGGGCGGCGTCGACGGGCTGGTGAACTGCGCCGCCATCGCAACGGGCATCGGCGGGAAGATGGCCGACGATATCGATATCGAAACATGGGACCGTGTCATGACGGTCAACGTGCGTGGTACCTGGCTGGCGGTCCGGGCGTTCTCGCCCGCCCTTCGCAATGCCAGGAACGGCAAGATCGTCAACATCGCCTCCGATACCGCGATGTGGGGCGCGCCCAGACTGCTGCATTACGTGGCGTCCAAGGGTGCGGTGATTTCTATGACGCGTTCGCTGGCGCGCGAACTGGGCAATGACGGGATTGCGGTCAATGCCATCGCGCCTGGACTGACGCTTGTCGAGGCGACCGAATACGTGCCCGAAGACCGGCACCGGCAGTATATCGACGGACGCGCGATGAATCGCGAACAACAGCCCGAAGACGTGACGGGCGCGGTGATGTACCTGCTGTCGGATGCGGCGGATTTCGTGACCGGTCAGCTTTTGCCGGTGAATGGCGGATTTGTTTTCAACTAGACGGAGGAACGAAAAATGGACGGAGATGCATCGATCAGAATGGGCGCTGACGGCCGCGAAGAAGACAAGCCGGGCTGGCACCAGGGCGAAGACCAGACATTCGCCGAATGGATGGATACCCGGGTCGCGCGCTACGAAACGCGCCAGTACGACTGGGACGTCCTGAAGTTTCAGGCGGATTTCGATCCCAAGTACCGGCGCGCGCAGATGCGCTATATGGGAACCGGCGGCACCGGCAAGAGTTCCGACAACAATACCGTGCCGTCGGAACACTTCACGTTTTCGACGATGGTGCTGCCGCCGGGTTGCGAGGGACCGCAGCATATTCATACGGATGTGGAAGAGGTCTTCTTCATGTTGCGCGGCAGCATTCGCCTGACCGTCATTGACGGCGACAACGAGTGGGAATCCGTTCTGAAGGAACGAGACCTGATTTCCGTCCCGCCGGGCGTTTATCGCGGCCTGGTAAACGAAGGACACGAAGAAGCGCTGATGTGCGTCATGCTCGGGGCGACGAAGCCCGTAACGCCGACCTATCCGCCGGATCATCCGCTGGCATCGATCAAGCGGGAAAAGAAGTAGGACGATCATCGGGGCATTCATGAATCCTTCGCTGAAATCCATCGCCACGGCGCGCGGCACCGTTTCGTATCTTGAAGCCGGTAAAGGGGCGCCGCTGGTTCTTCTGCACGGGATCGGTTCGGGCGCCGCATCCTGGACAGCGCAGCTCGAGGCCTTCGCCGATCGATACCGGGTGATCGCCTGGAATGCGCCCGGCTACGGAACATCGGATCAGGTGGATCCGGACGTACCGGCGGCCACGGATTATGCGGTGCATCTGTCCGCGATGCTGGACGCGCTCGATATCGCCGAATGCCATCTGGTCGGACACTCTCTCGGCGCCATCGTGGCGTGCGGATTCGCCCGGGCCTTTCCCGACCGGGTGACGAGCCTGATGATTGCGGCACCGGCATCCGGGTACGGACGGGCAGGAGCGGAAGTTCAGGAGCAACGGCGGACGGGCAGAATGTCCCTGATGAACGAGCTTGGCCCGGAAGGTCTGGCGCGCGAACGGCACGGCAATCTGCTGTCGGAGAACGCTCCGCAATGGGCGCGCGACAAGGTTCGGAATGTCATGGCGCAACTGCGACCCGAAGGGTACAGACAGGCAGTGGAACTTCTCGTCAACGGGGACATCAAGGCGGATGCCGCCGAAATTTCGCTGCCTGTGACTGTCGTTGTCGGCGGGGCCGACGCTGTTACGCCGCCCGAAGGCTGTAAAGCTGTGGCGGATTCGTTTGCCCGCTCCACGTTCGAGATACTGCCGGGGCTCGGGCACGCGTGCTACGTCGAAGGGCCGGGTCTGTTCAATCCCGTGCTTGCCGCGCATCTGGAAAAGAACGGATGAGCAGGCGCAAAGCCAAGGAGCCAGGCTATATCGTACCCGCGCTGGAGCGTGGACTGCTTTTGCTACAGGCGTTCTCCAAGGACAAGCCGGTACAATCGCTAGGGGTGCTGGCGAAGGAGCTCGGCCTGCCGCGGGCCACGACCTTCCGGCTGGCCAATACGCTGGAACATCTCGGATTTCTGATCCGGGACGAGGAGTCGGGCGAATACCGGGTCGGTGCGGCGGCGCTGAAGCTGGGCTGGACCTATCTGACGGGACTGGAGCTGCCTGAAATCGCGCATCCGTTTCTGGCGGATCTGCGATACCGCACCGGTGCGTCGGTTCATATGGCGGTCCGCGACGGTACGGAAATCGTTTACGTCAGCCGATTGGCGGCGCAGGGCGCGCTGAGCAGCAACATCCGCGTTGGATCTCGGCTGCCAGCGCACGCCTCGTCGATGGGGCGCGCGATGTTGCAGGACCTGGAAGACGATGACCTGTTCGATCTGTATCGCGGAACCCGGGAACTGGCGCCGTTTTCGCCTGAAACGCCGCCGACCGTCATGGCGCTGCGCGATCTGTTGCTGAAGGATGCTGAAAACGACGGCGTGGTCGTCAGCAGGGGGTATTACGAGAAAGGCGTGGTCAGTATTGCGGTTCCGGTCCGGGATGGACGCGATATTGTCGTTGCCGCGATCAACATCACCGCATCGGCCGACAAGTTCTCCGACGACGTATTGGAAGGCGCTATACTGGAGGAAGTCTTGCGCTGCGCGGCGGCTGTCTCGACGGCCATAGGCCACGATCCCGAGTCCCATAAACCGCATGCCGGAATGCAGCTTGCGCTGCCCGATACGGCGCTGGCCGAGCCGCGCTACGACCCGGTCGGCGGCGAACAGGGACACCCCAAATACCAGACCCGCGAACAACTCGAGAAAGCCGATCGGGAATATCATCGCGACCGGCGCCGGTTGCAGCGGGAAGAGGCGGCACATCAGGCAGAACTCGTCCGTCAGTACGCGGAAGACGGAGGCGAGAGCGTTTGATGTGCGAGCATCATTGCTAAACAAGTGACAATAGCGCGGGCAGGAAAATGACGATCAACATGAAAAACAAGGTCGCGGTCGTTACCGGCGGGTCTTCCGGGATAGGCATGGCGGCGGCGGCGGCGTTTCTCCGCGAAGGCGCAAAAGTCGCGATCTGCGGGCGCAGCCAGGACCGTCTGGATGACGCTGCGGCCGAACTGTCGTCGATCGCCGGGGGCGAGAACGTGTTCGCTCATGCTTGCGACGTATTGGACGAAGGCGCCGTCGAGGCGTTCGCCCGGGCGGTGGAAGATCGTTTCGGGCGGTGCGACGCGCTGGTCTGTAACGCGGGGCAGGCGCGGGCCAGCAATTTTTATACGACCAGCGATCAGGACTGGCGCGACGAGTTCGATCTGAAATTCTTTTCGGTCCTGCGACCTGTGCGGGCGTTTATCGATCTGCTGGAAGCGTCCGGGGCCGGCGCGATCGTGTGCACCAGCGCCATGCTGGCGCGCGCGCCCGAACCTTTCCTGATTGCCACCGGGGCGACCCGGGCCGGGCAACTGAACCTGCTCAAATCGCTGTCGCGCGAATTCGCGCCAAAAAACGTCCGCGTCAATGCGGTGCTGATCGGGCTGGTCGATTCCGGTCAGTGGAGCCGGCGCTACGACAGCGGCGAGGGGCCGGACGGCAACAAGATCCCGGACGGGATGTCCAAGGAAGACTGGTTTGTCGAGTTGGCAAAATCGCGGCACATCCCGATGGGCCGGCTGGGGACGCCGGCCGAGGCGGCGAACGCCATACTTTTCTTTGCCTCGCCGATGGCATCCTATATCACCGGCGAGACGATCGATGTGACAGGGGGACAGGCACGCAATGTCTGAACGGGTAACGGCGGGCGACATCGTCGCGGCATTTCTGGAACGCTGCGGCGTCGAACACGCCTTCGGCGTCATCAGCATTCACAACATGCCGATCCTCGATGCGTTCGCACGGCGGAACAAGATCGGCTTTGTTCCCGCCCGGTCGGAGGGCGGCGCCGTAAATATGGCGGACGCCAATGCCCGGGTGCGAGGCGGTCTGGGCGTGGCGGTGTCGAGCACCGGCACGGCGGCGGGGAATGCCTGCGGCGCTATCGTCGAGGCGATGACCGCGGGCACACCGCTGTTGCATCTGACGGGCCAGATCGAAAGCGAACATCTCGACCGCAACAAGGGCTTCATCCACGAAGCGCCGGATCAGATCGGCATGCTGGGCGCCGCGGGAAAGGGGGCGTTCCGCGTGTGGTCCGCCGGCACCGCACTCGGCACGTTGCGTGAAGCCGTGCGCCTGGCGTTCACGCCGCCGATGGGGCCGGTCAGCGTCGAGATTCCGATCGACGTGCAGAAAGATCTGACGGCCATGCCGGTGAACGTCGATCCGCTGCCGGTTCCGGCGCCGCAGCCCGACGCGGCATCCATCGATGCACTGGCGGATGCACTGGCCGAAAAGAAGAGGGTAATGCTGTGGCTGGGAGGCGGCGCCCGGCATGCAAGCGATCCGGTCGCGCGGCTCGCGAATCTCGGGTTCGGCGTGGTCACCAGCGTGCAGGGGCGCGGAGTGCTGCCCGGCGACGATCACCAATCGCTGGGGGCCTTTAATCTGCAGCCCGCGGCGGAGGAATTCTACGGCACCTGCGATGCAATGTTGGTGGTCGGGTCGCGTCTGCGCTCGAACGAAACACTGACCTACAAGCTGAAACTGCCGGAACCGCTGTATCAGATAGATGCCGATCCGCGCGCTGAAGGCCGGGCCTATCCGGTCGATATGTTCGTGTGCGGCGATTCCGCGCTCAGTCTCGAATTGCTGGCCGACCGGTTGAAGGGCCGGTTCACGCCCGACAAGTCCTTTGCCAGGGATATCCAGGCCGCCCGCGAAGGAGCGGAAGCCGGCATGCGTGCCGCGCTTGGGCCCTACAACGACGTTGTGGATGCGGTGCTTGAAAGCGTGCCGCGCGATTTCGTCTGGGTGCGGGACATCACGCTGTCGAATACGATCTGGGGCAACCGGTTGCCGCCGCTGGACGGGCCGCGGGACGGCGTCCATGCGCTCGGCGGAGGGATCGGGCAGGGATTGCCGATGGGTATCGGCGCTGCGCTGGGCGTTCAGGCGGAGGGCCGCAAGACCCTGGTACTGGCGGGCGACGGCGGCTTCGCCGTGACGCTGGGCGAGCTTGCGACCGCGAAGCAGGAAAATGCCGATATCGCGATCCTGCTGATGAATGACGGCGGATACGGCGTCATCAAGAACATCGCCGATGCGCATTACGGCGGCCGGCGGGCCTATGTCGACATTCTCGGTCCTGATTGGGGCATGCTGTGCGAGTCTCTAGACATCCCGTATTGGGGCATCGACGATGCGGCCAATCTGCCCGACGTCCTCAAAAACGCGTTCAGTACGGACGGACCGGCGCTGATCGAAGTGGACATGTCGTCCATCGGGCCTTTCGCACAGGCTTTTGCAGGCCCGCCGACGAAAACAGAGTCGGACGAGGACTGATGAACGTACTCATCATCGGGTACGGCGCGATCGCCCAGGAAGTGCTAAAACATATTCAGCCGGGCGAGGATGCACATATCGCCGCCATTCTAGTGCGTCCCGGCCGGGTCGAAGAGGTGCGCGACGCGGTGTCCGCGCGCGGGATCGAGGTAGTCTCGTCCTACGACGAGCTTTCCGAAAAGCCGGATCTGGTTGCGGAATGCGCCGGGCATGCCGGCGTCCGGGAATACGGAGCGGAAGCGCTGCGCCGCGGCATGGATTTTCTGGTGATTTCCATCGGCGTTCTTGCGGACGCCGATCTCTATGCCGGCCTCGTCGCTGCGGCGAAAGAAGGCGGCGCCAAGCTCGTCCTGGCGGCGGGCGCCGTCGCGGGCGCGGATGCGCTGGCCGCGGCCCGAGTCGGCGGGCTGCATAAGGTGACCTATACGTCGCGAAAGCCGCCCGGCGCCTGGAAAGGAACGCCGGCTGAAGGCGTCACCGACCTGGATACCCTGACCGAAGAAACGACTCTGTATCAGGGCGGCGCCGACGAAGCCGCAACCAGCTATCCGCAAAACGCCAACGTGGCCGCGACGATCGCGCTTGCCGGCGCCGGCTTCGAGGCGACGGAAGTGCGTCTTATCGCCGATCCGGAGGCCGGCGGAAATATTCACCAGGTCCGCGCGGAGGGTGCGTTCGGCGCTCTCGATATCGAGATACGCGGCAAGCCGCTGCCGGATAATCCCAAAACATCGACTCTCGCGGCGCATTCCGTGGTTGCCGAGATCCGACGCCGTGCGGGACCCGTCGAAATAGGCGGTTAACCGCGGGGTTAATAATTGCAGTTGTCGTTGTCGATCTGACCGCTGCGTTGGGTGGGGCCAGCGCATATTTTTGGCTGACGGCGTGAGCCGACACTTTTTCTTCAGTGAGCACGAATTCCGCAATTTCGAACTGACGACAGAACAGGCATCCGCTGCAGTGTCGGCACCGGGCGGTTTGCTGGGTTTGTGTGTCGGGCTGGTCTGGTCGCTTCATCGGCGGCGATGATCCGGTAGGTCCTCGGCACGTTCTCTCCGAAGGTACCTTACGCTGAGGAAAGCCGTTCGATCTACTCTCTGATTGTCGTCCTTGGACTTGATCAGAGGATCTATTGAAACCGTTTGTCGCGGAACCTCGGGTCGAGCGCGAGAGTTATATCATTGATAGCCGGAAGTCATTTACTCCCCGGCCCGTCGGAGCTAAACCCGCCGCATGACTACCGTTTCCATAAAATTCGGTCTCGGCGCCCAGCGCGCGATGCTGCGCGGTGCCGATCTGCTGGCTGACACGGTCGCGGTGACGTTGGGGCCACGGGGCCGCACCGTAATGATCGAGGCTGACGGCGGGACGGCTGCGCCGCGGGTCACCAAGGACGGGGTGACGGTCGCCGATACGCTGGAAGTCGCCGGCAGGCTGGAACAGATGGGGCTTCGGCTCGTGCGCCGCGCCGGGCAGCGGGTCGGTGAGGAGATCGGCGACGGCACGACCACGACCATCGTACTCGCCCGCGCGCTGGCGGCGGAGGGGCTGAAGGCGGTTGCCGCCGGTTACGATCCGATGGCGCTGCGGCTGGCGTTGCAGGACGGGGTGTCCGCCGTCGTGGCAGAGCTGCGGCGCATTGCGCGGCCGGTGCGCGGGCGCGAAGATTACGAACGCATCGCAACGATCTCCGCCAATGGAGAGGCGGGACTGGGGGCGATCATCGCCGAGGCGTTCGATACGATCGGCGCCGACGGGGTGGTGTCGGTCGAGGGCGGCGAAGCGTTTGAGGCGACCTGGGAAAAACTGAGCGGCTTGCAATGGGACGGCGGCTACGTCTCGCCCTATTTCATGACCGACGCGGCGACGACCGAATGCCGATACGACAATCCACTGATCCTGCTGACCGAACACACGCTGGAAAACCACACGCCGCTGCTGAAACCTCTGGAAGCGGCCGTCCGTGCCAACCGCCCGCTGCTGATCGTTGCCGAGACGGTCAGGGGCGAGGCGCTGAAAACGCTGACCGTCAACAAGATCAAAAACAAGCTGCGCGTCGTGGCCGCGAAAGGCCCCCTGTTCGGCGACCGGCGGCGCGACGCGCTCGAAGACGTGGCGTTGCTGACTGGCGCAACCCTGGTGTCCGACCGGCGCGGCGACGACATTTCGGTCATCGATCCCGCCGTGCTCGGCGGAGCGGAGCGGATCGTCCTGACCAAAGATACGACGACGATTATCGGCGGGGCGGGCGATCCGGCCGCCGTCGAGCGCCGGGCCGACAGCATCCGGGCCGAACAGGGGCTGGAAGGAAACACCCCGTTCCAAGAAAAGACCCTGCGCGAACGTCTCGCCAAACTGACGGGCAGTGTGGCGGTTGTGCGGGTCGGCGGCGTAAGTGAGCCCGAGATCAGCGAACGCCGCGACCGCGCCGACGACGCCGCCAGCGCCGTCCGGGCCGCGGCAATGGACGGCATCCTGCCCGGCGGCGGCGCGGCCTATGTGCAGGCATCGCGGATACTTGAAGACGGCGGGACTGGGGAGCAACGCGCCGCGACGCGGATATTGCGCCGGGCGCTGGCGTCGCCCGCGATGCGTATCGCCGACAATGCCGGGTACGACGGCCGTATGGTGGCGGCTGTGTTAGCCGAAAAGGATAAACCGCATCATGGGTTCGATGCTGGAAGAGGCGTGTTCGGCGATATGATGAAAGCCGGGGTGGTCGATCCGGCAAGGGTGGCCGTCGCTGCGCTGGAAGCCGCGAATTCCATCGCCGCGCTGTTTCTGACGGCGGCAACCGTGGTCGCCAAACCGCCGCCCCCGCCGCGTCCGATCAAAGCCGACGACATTCCCTTCGGACCCGAAGCCAAGGACATGACCGCGGAAGAAGCCGGCGGGTTCGGGCTGGTGTAAATCCGGCACGCCGTCAGCGTGGAAAAGGAAAGGGGAGTAAGCCTCTTGCCTCGCGTCGCCGGGTGCGTCATGCAAGGGTATGCCTGCGACCAAATCCCCCGCTAATCTGCCACCTCCCAACGGCGCTGCTGCGCTCTGGCTGCGTCTGCCCAGCAATTTTCGGGGCATTCTGTGGCTCAGCATGGGTGCGTTTCTTTTCGCGGTGGTCGACGTATTCGTCAAATCGCTGGGCGGGCGGTTCGATCCGTTGCAGATTTCCTTTTTCCGCTATAGCTGCGGGCTCATTTTCCTGATTCCGGTGTTTATCAGGCTCGGGGCCTCCAACCTCGGGACCGAGCGTCTGCCGCTGCATCTGCTACGCATGTTCCTGGCCTTCGCGGCGCAGCTCGGCATCTTTATTACCGTGATCTACATGCCGCTGGCGGAAGCGACCGCCTTCATGTTCTCCAAGCCGTTGTTCACCACCGTGGTCGCCGTCTTCCTGCTGCACGAGGTCGTGACCCGGCAGCGCTGGGCGGCGACGATCGTCGGTTTCATCGGCGTGCTGGTGCTGGTGCGGCCGGGCGCAGAGGCGTTCGATCCGCTGGCGCTTGTCGCCGTCGGCTCGGCGCTGACCTTCGCCATCGCCAACGTACTGATCCGCAAGCTTTCGTCCACAGAGCCGACTGGGCGCATCCTGTTCTATTACCATATAGGCGGCGTGATCCTGTTTCTGGGACCGGCGGCGTATGTCTGGACCATGCCGGTCGGAATCGAGTGGCTGAAGCTGATCGGCATCGGGGGGCTGACGACGCTGGGTATCTTCGGGTTCATGCGCGCCTTCGCCGTGGGCGAGGCCAATGCGGTCGGCCCGGCCGAAAACGTGCGTCTGATTTACGCCGCATTGTTCGGTTATTTCCTGTTCGCCGAAATTCCGTCGGTCTGGACGGGAATCGGCGCGCTGATCATCGTCGGCAGCACCTATTACATAGCGCAGGTGGAAGCGCGGAAGCGGAGTTGATCGCCGGGCGTACAGCCGATACCGTTCGGAAACACAAAGGATCCAGACATGACAGAAACAGCAATCTTTGAACCCGGCGGATACCGCTACGTCCGCGGGCCATTCCAGTATTCCGGCGGCGTAGCCGCCGAGGACGGCTTCGCGATTGAACGCGTCCGCTTCCAGACGCCTGTGGCCATGGAAGAAGGCTTCGCTCGCATCGAGGCGTATCTCGACGGCATCGGCCGGCCCTACACGTCGTTCGCCGCCTGCGAACTGCGCTCGCCGGAGCCTTTCTCGGAGCAGGGCTTTATCGATTTTAACCGTGTCTATGTCGGCACGCTGGAACGCTGGGGTATTTTCAAGGAGGACAAGAACCCCGTGGCGCGGTCCAACGTGTGCCCGGAAGTCAACGGCCCGCCCGGTCCCAGCTTTCACGCCTTCAGCTACACCGTACCGGCGGAGGCCGGGGCGCCGCAGAGCTTCGTCATCGCCGGCTCGGCGGAAGCCGCCGAGGACGGAGACACTTACGAAGACCGCATCATCCGGCTTGGCGAAACGTCCGAGGATGCGATGCGCGAAAAGGCGCAATACGTTATCGACACGATGGAGGACCGCATGTCCGCGCTTGACGTCGACTGGTCGCAGTCGACGGTGACACATGCCTATACGGTCCACGATCTGTATCCATTTCTGGCCGACGAGCTGGTATTGCGGGGCGCGGCTGCGGCGGGCCTGACCTGGGTGTATGCCAGGCCGCCAGTCGTGGGGCTCGAATATGAAATGGACGTGCGCGGCGTACATGCCGAACGCGTGCTCGTCTGACATTCTTAGGGGGCGGTGGGCATAGGTTTGATGGAGTTCGTCCGCCCCTATCACGTCACGCTAGCAACCTTGATGGTCCTCGGCTTCTTTAGGGGTGATTTTGGCTTCGTGCAGATTTTCGGAGCTACGGCGTGGCGCTTTTTACCGTTTTGCGCCTGCTCTGGGCGCTGTTCAATCCGCGACAGCTAAGCTTGAACCAGTTCTACCCTCTGTGCGAAGGGTTGCGCACCGACAACTGGACCCGTCATCCCTGCGTCAGCTAGGCGTTTATTCTATACATCGCGATCACGGTGATCGGGCGATGCGGAAGGGCATCCTTATGTCCGCGGGCGGAGAAAACGGGCATGAGTTCTGGGAAGAAATGCACGGATCCTTCTCTAACCTCGTCATAGTGTTGGCAATCCTGCATGTCCGGTATCCGATCCTATATCGGTTGCCGCTGGCGAGGTTCATGGTCTACCGCGACCATCGGGCCCGGCATTCTGAATGAGACGACACCTCATAAAGACCGGCCAAAAACCTGAGCCGCCAATGCCCGGGGCACCTGCGCCCGCATCCTTTGGCAGGGGCACTGCCAACGTCAGTCATAATGTGATTTCACAAGGTTGGTTCTGCGATAACGGGCATTGGGCGATCCGCATCAGCGAGGAGATAGAGCCACAGGCAGTGTCTTGTCGTTCGCGCCCACAAAGTGAAATCCGCGGAGTCGTCTTAGCCGCCAATACTTTTCTCGACGACACTCAGACCCGGAAACAGTTTTTGTCTGGAACCGGGGGTCTCATTCAGTAAAATTGTTGGCAAATACGATGAGCGGGCTGGGAACCAAGTCTTTCATCGGCCACAAACTGGAGAACAAGACATGAATCCCGTCGCCATGCCGTCCGCCAATGTTCCGTCCATGCGGGAGCGCGTTACTGACGCCGAGTGGGTCGCGCGGATCCAACTCGCGGCTCTCTACCGGATTGCCGCCTACATGGGCCTGGAGGACCTGACCGCTAACCATTTCGCCGCGCGGGTGCCCGACGCGCCGAACCGTTTCCTGATCAAGCCGACGGCGCTGTTGTTTTCCGAGGTCACGGCGTCGAACCTCTGCTGCTACGACGAAAACCGCGAGCTGGTCTACGAAACCGAACATACGTCGAGCCCCGCGGGCCCGCGTATTCATGGCTCGGTGCTCGACGCGCGGCCGGAGGTCATGGCGACGATCCACCTGCACACTACGGCGGGCGCCGCGGTTTCGGCGATGGATTGCGGTCTTAAATTCATCTCCCAGTCGGCGATGCGGTTTGCCGGGCAGGTGGCTTATCACCGCTACGAGGGTCTGGTCCACAAGGATGAAGAGGGGCCACGCCTGATCGCTGATCTGGGAAACAAGCACGTGATGTTCCTCGAAAACCACGGCACGCTGATCACCGGCCGGTCAGTCCCCGAATGCTTCCTGCTGCACCACTATCTCGAACGCGCCTGCGAGATCCAGGTGGCGGCGATGGCGTCCGGCGCGACGCTGAAAGAACCGCCGATGGAGGAATGTTTGAAGATGGCGCAGGGCTGGGCCGAAAACCGCCCGCCGCCGGCCGACGAACTGGTCGGCGACCGCGATTTCCAGGCGATGGTACGCAAGGTGGAAGCACTTGACCCCGGGTTCCGGGAGTAGGGGGAGACAAATTTGAAAAACCGCTCCCCCTTGAGGGGGAGGGTGCTTAGAATTCGGTGTTTCCCGACTATGACACCCCGGCGATAGCAGGGATACCCCGCCGTTATCCCACCGTCTTCTCCATTTCCGCTACCATACGTTCCCGTTCCTCGGCCTCGGTCTTTGTCATCCCCCAGGTCGGCGGGATTTTAAGGTATTCATCTTCTTCCGGCGTGTTTTGGCGTCCCAGCACCTTGTTCCGGTGCGGGAAGCGGCCGAAGCGCTGTATGGCCTCACGATGGCCGAGGGCGGACTGCATCGATTTCTCGTCGCCGAACGCCCGGTATTTTTCTACCGCCTTATCCTGATCCGCGAGCGTCTCGCTGTGCACCAGCGGCAGGTAGAAGAATTTGCGCGGCTCCAGGCTAAGCGCTTCGTCGTATCCTCGCGCCAGTGCGAAATGTGACGTGGCGCAGGCTTTAGCATCCGTGTGAAACGCCTTGCCGGTGCCGCGATAGATATTGCGCGGGAACTGGTCGAGCGAAATTACCAGCGCCAGGCATTCCGGCGCACTGCCGCGCAGGTGATCCAGTTCGCCTGCCGCGGCGCGTTCGTGGACGCTTTCGAATTTCTCGATCAGCGCCCGATCGAATGCCGGCGTCGACTTGAACCACAAATCGTTTTTCTCGATGTTTGTCGTCAGGTCAGCGGTGCCGAACCAGAAAGCGAGAATGTCTGCGGCTATCTTATCCATACGGGATTCCTAATCGAAAATCTTGATACCCAGCGGCGCGGACTTGCCGCCGTTTGTGGGCGATGTATCTGCCGGGCAGGCGGACACGGCAGCGAGGATGTCCATCTCGGCGCGCATATCGATGTAGTCGCTCGGGCCGACCTCGGTCGGTAGAATGGTGAATCCGCCGTCTTCGTGCAGGTCGACGTTCATAAAGACGTTGAAGATATCGAACACCTCGTCGCCGGAGATGCCGTAGGGCGCGAGCGCCTCGGTCAGGTTTTCCTGACATGACCGGTGACCACTCTCGATATTGTCGCGCAGCTGGTAAAGTCGCGTCGAGCAGCGTCCGCCCATATTGCCCCAGTGATTGCCGCAGGTATCGTCGACGACCGTCATCATGACGTTCTCGCGAGGCGGCTTTGAATAGAAGTATTTGAAGCTTTTCGACGTGCCGGTGCCGCAGATCACGTTGATGGCCCAGGACTGGCCGCAATGCCACCATTCCCGGTAGTCGTGTGCGTTGTAGAACACGCAGTCGCCGACTTGCTTCCCGTCGACCTGGTGAATGCGGAACGTTTGCCCTTTTTTGACTTCGAAGGCGCGCCCGTGACGGGCCGGTATGATGAATGCGTCGGCGATGGGTCCGGTCACGCTATTGCTTCCGGTCGCTCTGGGTCCAGTCGTGATCGGCGATGTCGAAGACCAGCCCGTTGGGGTCCTTGTATTTGGTCTCTGCGTCGACGCCGGGGATGTTGTCGGGCAATTCCATGAAGAACTCGCCGCCCAGCTCGACCGCCTTGTCGCCAGTCGCTTCCTTGTCGTCCACGATGAAACCGATGTGATGCAGCCCGGCCCAGTCCGGCCCGTTCCTGCCGCCCTTAGTGCCTTCCGGGAAATGCAGCAGGGTCAGGTTCATCGTGCCGTCCGACAGCATGATGGCATTGCCGTATTCGCTTTCCACGTCACAGACACGGTCCAAATCGAACAGTTTCTCGTAATATGCGGCGCTTTCCTGCAGGTTGGGCACCTGCATGGCAATATGTCGCAGCTTGGCCATCGCCGAATTCCCCTTTTCAATCAGTTTGCTGCTGCTATTTTGCGGCGATCCGCCTAAGCTGTCCACATGCGCATCAAAGACATTCGCGAGCGCCCGGTGTCGCTCTCAGATCCCATGTCCAACGCCGGGATCAGCTACCTGCAGATGACCGCTTCCGCCGTCGCCATTGAGATAGATGCCGGCGACAGAGGCACAATTACGGGTTATGGATTTTCCTCGGTCGGCCGCTACGCGCAGAGCGGGCTGATCGCCGAGCGGTTCGCACCGCGCCTCCTGGCCATCGAGGACGTGGAAGGGGCCGACGGCGGGCTCGATCCAGTCCGCGGCTGGGCGTCGATGATGGCCAACGAAAAACCGGGCGGCGATGGCGACCGGGCCGGAGCCGTAGGCGTGCTCGACATGGCGCTGTGGGATGCTGCGGCGAAGATCGAAGGCATTCCGCTGTGGCAGCTGCTGTCGAAACGCTATAACGAGGACAAGCACCATGAACGGGTCCCCGTGTACGCGACCGGCGGGCACTATTATCCCGATGGCGATCTCGCGGCGCTGAAAGCCGAGATCAAAGGCTACCTCGATCAGGGATACCACCGCATAAAGATCAAGTGCGGTCAGGGCGATCTGGCCAGCGACTGCGCCCGGATCGAGGCGGTGTTGTCATTGCTGGCCGGCGACGGATCGCGCCTGGCGGTCGATGTGAACTGCATGTGTTCGACCTCCGGCGCGACGCAGGAAATGGCGGATGCCTACACGCCCTATGATCTCGCATGGATCGAGGAACCGGGCCATCCGCACGACTTCGAACTGCTGACCGCGCTTGCTGCGTATTACGACGGCCCGATCGCAACCGGCGAAAATCTGTTTTCGATGTCGGAAGCCTACAACCTGCTGAGCTATGGCGGATTGCGTGCCGACCGGGACCTGATCCAGTTCGATCCCGCGCTATCCTACGGCATGGTCGAGTACGCGAACATCGTGCGGCTGGCAGAGGCCGGCGAATGGCCGCGGTCGCAGATGGTGCCGCATGCCGGGCATCTGCTGGCCTATCACGCGGTGGCCGGACTGCAGCTCGGCGCGCACGAGATCGCCGCGCGGCCCGATTTCATTCTCGGCGGGCTGCAGGAAGAGGTCGAGATATCGAACGGGTCCGGCTCTCTGCCGCAGAATCCCGGTATCGGTTTCGAAACCCACGCGCAGCTGTGGGCGGTTCTGAAAGACCTTTAGGTCGCCGACGCCGCGCCAAAAGTTCGCGATATATGCCTTAACAGTTCTCAACGGCGGGAGGCCGAAAAATATGTCCCAGACAGTGAAAGCAATCAGAATCCACAAAACCGGCGGACCCGAAGTCATGAAATGGGAAGACGTCGAGGTCGGCGATCCGCAGGCGGGCGAGGTGCTGCTCCGCCATACCGTGGCGGGGCTGAACTTCATCGACATCAATCACCGCGCCGGTACCTATCCGCTGCCGTCTTTGCCGGCGGTAATCGGCATGGAAGCCGCCGGCGTGGTCGAAGCGGTCGGGGACGGCGTTGAAGGGTTCGCGCCGGGGACCAGGGTGTCGCATTGCATGAATGTCGGCGCCTATTCCGAAAAAATGATCATTGCCGCCGACAGGCTGATCCGCCTAGCCGACCATACGCCCGATGAGGTCGCCGCGGCGGCGACGCTGCAGGGGCTTACGGCGCACTACCTGCTGCACGAATCCTGGAAACTAGAGGCCGGCGACACTGTCCTGGTGCAGGCGGCGGCCGGCGGCGTTGGACTGCTGTTGTGCCAGTGGGCCGCTCACAAGGGCGCGACGGTAATCGGCACCGTCGGCAATGACGAAAAGGCCGAATATGCGGCAGAGCACGGCTGCGCCCATCCCATCGTCTATACGCGCGATGATTTCGCCGACAGGGTGCGCGACATCACGAATGGGCGGGGCGTCGAAGTCGTTTACGACGCGATCGGCAAGGATACCTTCGAGAAGGGTTTGACCTGTCTGGCGGAGCGCGGACGTATGGTGTCCTACGGCGTGGCGTCGGGACCGATCGGACCCGTCGATCTGCGGGTGTTACGGCCGCTCTCCGGCTCGGTCGCCTGCGGCGGTCTGGGGAATTTCATCAGGGACCCGGCGGAACGCGGCGCGAATGCCAACGAGCTCTTCAGCCTGATAGCCGACGGCAAGTTGAAAATGGAAATCAACCAGCGTTACGCCCTGTCGGATGCGGCCAAGGCGCACGCGGATCTGGCGGGCCGCAAAACGACAGGGTCGAGCATCTTGACGATCTGACGCCCGGCCTGCAGCGGCCGACGCGCCAGAGGTATTTTTCATGCTTATATCCTGAAACGTGCTGCCTCTTTGCACAGAGTTTTTTCTAAGGGTGCTAACTTCAGGCCAGCGGCGCAGGACGGACCTCCCCAACCGGACCTGAGCCTGGCCTGGAGGCAACCGCGCGGCGGGTACACCGGTCTTAGTATAACCCCGCAATAGACTTATTTTATGGCGAAATATTGAAGATTAGAATTTGCCCGGTTCGTACCGGTTTGTCTCGTCCGGACCTTTGCTGCCCTCAGGTTCTAGGGTGATATCGAAGTTTAGTTCGACAAGTACGCCGTTGGGGTCGTAGACGAAAAGCTGCCATAGGTTGAAAGACGGTATATCGAACTGCCGCCAGTCTAGTTTTCGGGCCTCACAGATTTTGCGCATTTCGTCGAAACCGTGGGCGGACAGCGCGATGTGGTCGATGGCGGCCGAACCGCGATCGTGGCCGCCATCGCCGTTCTTCGCCGCGTCGCCGCCGTAGAGGTGGATCATCGTTTCGCCGAACTGAAGCCAGGCGCCCGGAAAACCGAAATCCGGCCGTTCCACGGAGTGCGATCCGATCACTTCGTTGTAAAAGGCGACGGTCGCATCGACATCGCTGGTCTTGATGGCGAGATGGTGCAGGTCGGTTGCGGGCATGGTCGTTACCTCCTACTGGCTCATGAGTTGTCGCCACGCCGAATACTGGGCGCGGAGCGGCAGTTCGCTGGTTCCGACCTCGCCGATCTCGCCGCCGTCGTCGTGGGCCCGGTCGTGGCCCAGGCCGCGCGACAGATCGATCCAGTCGGTGTCCGCTTCGTCCAGCGCGACCTGGATATTGTTGAACATGGCGATGTCGTCGGTCGTGATCTGGGAAGCCGGCGAATTGAGCGCGCTGAGAAAACGAACGCTGCGCCGGTACATTTCCTCCGGCGCGTCCTTCAGGCGGAAGCACATGGAATGCACGATGGTGCAATCGACGCTGACCGGCTGCAGCAGGCGCATCTGCTGGTGTTTCGGATTCAGGATCAGGTTGGGGTAGATCAGGTGGTTGAAGGTGTCCCAACCCATGATGTCTTCCGCCCGGTTCTCGCCATAGGCATCGATCATCGATTTCCGGTATTGTGTGACGACGGGATCTTCGTCGGTCGTCTGGGTGATCGGACCTTCCTTGTAGAATCCGCCCATATAGGAATGACCGCCGGGAAAGCCGTGGATTTCGACCTCGTCCATCATCGCCAGCGGCAGGCCGTTGCCTTTGAACATCTGCAGAGCGTGATCTTCTTCGCCGTCCTGCAGATCGTCAGCGACGGACTGCGCGGCATCGACCGATGACGCATGCACGATCGACGCATGCATCAGGTCGTTGGCGTTCTCCATATGGAGTTTCCAGTTGCCCTTGTAGCGCTGGCGGAACCCGCCGCCGGTCATTTCGATTTCGCCGCCGGGCGCACGGTCGATCATGTTGTCGATCGCCCGGGTCATCGGACCCAGATAGTCGGCGAGCGACCGGCCCTCCGCGGCGCGGCTGGCGAAAACGAACCCGCGGTAGCTTTCCACCCGGGCCGCACGATCGAGCGCCAGCGCCGGGTCATTCGGATCGATCTTGCCGTTATAGCCTTTGCCGTGGGGAATACCGATAAGCGAGCCATCGGTCGAAAACGCCCAGCCGTGATAGGGGCAGATGAAACGCTTTTTCGCTCCGCGGCGAGCACTGCACACTTTCATGCCACGATGGGTGCAGCGATTGGCGAAGACGTATATTTCACCGTCCGAATGCCGGGCGACAATCATGGGCCGGTCGCCCATGTGGGCGGTGACGTACTGGCCGGGTTCGGCGATCTGGCTTTCATGGGCGACGAACAGCCAGGCGTTGCCGTAGATGCGGTCCATTTCAGCATCGAATATCGCCGGGTCGGTATAAACGCGCCGGTGGACGCGGCCTTCGGGCGCGAGGTCGGAATACGTATCGGTCATGGGCGGAATAAAAGCATCCTTGCGCGCCGTCGTAAACGGCGTAAGGCCACTGGTTGCGAAGTTTGAAGAACGATAATCTGGCTTCGGGACACCGGCGGAGGAAGCGGCATGACCATAGAGACCGAAAAAGCGCTGAGAGATCGTTACCCCGATCAGTCGAAGATCGTCCGGCTGAAGGCGCTGCCGGCCATCGACGAACACATCGCGCGTTTTATTTCCTTGTCGCCGTTTCTGGTGATCGGGTCCAATCATCCCGACCGCGGCACCGACGTCAGTCCGCGCGGCGACGCGCCGGGTTTCGTCAGGGTGATCGATTCCAATACGGTCATGATCCCCGACCGGCCGGGCAACAACCGGCTGGATACGCTGTCCAATATCACCGCGAACCCGGATGTGGGGCTGGTGTTCATGATCCCAGGCGTCGAGGAGACGGCACGCGTGAACGGCCGCGCCCGGATCGTGACCGATGAGGACCTGCTCGGCGATTTTGCTGTCAACGGCAAGATACCGCGCAGCGCGATCCTGATCGACGTCACGGAGGCCTATCTGCACTGCGCCAAGGCCCTGAAACGGTCGAAACTGTGGGAAGACGATTACCGGATCGAACGCGGCGAACTGCCGACGCTGGGTAAAATGGTGTCAGATCAGATCAACGGCGAAATCAGCGTCGAGGATGCCGAGGCGGGGGTGGAGATCAGCTACCGCGACCGGATGTATTGATCGGGGCCCCGGTCACGCCGGGACGAACGCCCCGACCGGGTTGTCGACGTTTTTCAGCTCGTGCTGGCCCACCGACGTCATCGGCACGGAAGTCCGGGCGGCGAACTCCGCCGAACAGATGACCTGTTCGCTTAGGCGGCCCGCCAGCGCTTCCAGCCGAGCGCACAGATTGACGGCCGGGCCGATCACTGTGAAATCGAGCCTGTCGTGCGCGCCGACATTGCCGTACATCGTGTCGCCGACGTGCAGCGCGATGCCGAAATCGAGCGGCGGTTTGTTTTCGCGGCCACGTCGCCGGTTGAGGATTTTCATGTTCGCGGCCGCGAGTTCCGCCGCTCCCAGCGCGGCGTCGCAAACAGCGGACATCTCCTCGTCGCTGTCGATCCGGAAAATGCCCAGCACCGCATCGCCGATATATTTCAGCATCTCGCCGCCATGGGCGTGGATCGGGCCGGAGACGGCCTCGAAATAATCGTTCAGGACGGCGATCAGGAAATCGAGCGGAATCCGGTCCGACAGGCTGGTGAATCCGCGCAGGTCGCTCATGAACAGAACCGACCGGATCGTCGTACCGTCGCCGCGTTGAATGTCGCCGGCGTAAACGCGCCGTCCCGCTTCGCGCCCGAGATAGAGATCGAGGACGCTTTTGGTCATTTCAGCGCGCGATTGCAACTCGATCACCACCGCGAGGGCCGGCCGCAGCGCCAGCAGACGGTCAATATCGGCGTCCGAAAAACCGCCCTCGGCCTGGGTCGACCATGACGTGCGATACACGTTGCCGTCGCTGCGCGGCAGGGCGATGGCGATGTAGTCGGTGCCGCCGTCGTCGCGCAGCTCTTCCAGCAGCGGAAATTCGGCCTCGGATTTGGGGTCCGGCAGGCGGCGGCGCACGTATTCTTCGCCTTCATTGAGCAACCTGTAGGGACTGCCCTGATACTGATCCGTGCGCTGTATGCCGTGATGGACATCGGTTTCTGTGACGCTGGCCGCGCCGCGCTCCCAGATATAGGCCTTTGCCAGCAGCTCCGGGTGCAACACGCCGACGCTGAATGTCGCGCGGTCCAGTGGCATGCCGCCGTCGCAGAGCCGGGTGACGAGCTGTTCGAGCACGTGCCGGCAGGAGGGCAGGGTCGGCGCATCGGCCAGCAGCCAGTCGAATATCTTGTCGTCGGACATCCGCGTCACATAAGGGAGGGTTGCTTGCGGATCAATGGCCATGCGGTTTCGAAAGATTTATCCTGATGCCGTCATGAAGACCAACGGCTTCGAATCCTTCAACGAGTTCTGGCCTTACTACCTGTCGGAACACAAAGACCCGAACGCGCGCCTGCTGCACGTGGTCGGCACCGCGTTGGCGATGGTGTTCGTCGCGATGCTGATGCTGTCGGGCAATCTGTGGTTTCTCGCCGCCGCGGCGGTCGCCGGCTACGGGCTCGCCTGGGCGGCACATTTCTTCATCGAACGGAACCGGCCGGCGACGTTCCGCTATCCGGTCTGGTCGCTGCTGGGCGACTTCCGCATGTTCGCGCTGTATTGTACCGGACGGCTGGATACGGAACTCAGACGCCACGGCATCGATACTTGACCCTTACAGACCTGAACAGCGCCGCCCGGAACCGATGGGCCATACTTCCCGCCAACCTGCGCGCGGTGCTGTTCGTGTCCATGGGCGCGATCCTGCTCACCGTGATGGCTGTGTTCGTGAAAATCCTCGGCGAAAGGATGTCGGCGGCGCAGCTGATGTTCTGCCGGGCGCTGGTCGGATTTCTGATTTTCGCGCCGTGGCTGCTTGCGACCGGCGGCTTCGATGTCATCCGGACGACCCGCCCGCTGATGCATCTGCAGCGCGGGTTCTGGGGGGCGTGCGGCAATTTCTGTTTTTTCTACGCCATCACCCATCTTGTGCTGGCCGATGCCATGGCGCTGCAGTTCTCGCGTCCGCTCTTCATGATCCTTCTGGCGTTTCTGTTCCTCGGAGAAATCGCCGGCCGGCAGCGGATTGCGATTACCCTCGTCGGTTTCGTCGGGATTCTGGTCATGCTGCGGCCGTTCGGCGGAGGCTTCGACCCCGACGGGATCGTCGCCGTCGCGGGCGCGGTGTTCGGCGGGATGGTGGTGATCTGCATAAAGAAGCTGGCATCGACCGAACCGACGCGAAGGATCATCTTCTATTATGCGTTCTACATGATGCTGTTTTCCGCCATACCGGCGGCGTTCTTCTGGACCCATCCGACATGGAACGAAGTGTGGGTCCTGATCCTTATCGGGTTTCTGGGCATACTGGGCCAGTCCTGTATCACCCACGGTTTCACGCTGGGCGAGGCGACCGTCACGGTACCGTTCGATTACATGCGCATCGTCTATTCGGCGATCTTCGGTATCCTGCTGTTCGCTGAAATCCCCAGCTGGTGGAGCGTCGCCGGCGCCGTGCTGATCGTCGGCAGCAATCTGTATCTGGTGAAGCGCGGCTGAGCGTCGAAATTCTTTACAGTCGCTGCGCTTCCGAGGCGTTAAACGGTTCTAACCACTTCAAAATAATAACTTTTGTTTTCTGGCATATGATTTGCATCATAAGCGGGCGGGTAGGCAGTCGATGTTCAGGAGTAAAATTGATGCGCACTACCCCGACCCTCAGAAAAGCCGCCTTATTCGCCTTTGCCGCCCTGATTCTGTCCACGACAGGTACTCATGCCGCGGTTCTGTTCTCCGAAAATTTTGAAGGCCACAGTCCGGGCGGCGTCGTCGCCGGCACGAACGGCTGGGCCGGGGGCAACATAAACACGAACAGCAGCGCCAGTTTCGGTGGCAGCACAGTCCTCGACGGAACGGATTTCTCCGGTACCGTAGACGGCTTCGCTCTCGTGGAGCGTCAGTTCGGAAACCTCAACGGGTCCGGCAACGTTTACGAATTTTCCGTCGATGTCTTCGGTCAGACCTTTTCGCTGCGGTCTCACGACGCGGCGATGGGCCCCGGGTCAAGCGCGGGCAGCACTTTGGCGAGGGACGGGGCCCACTGGACGGTGCTTTACGACAAGGACAACGTCCCCGGAAAG
>Ga0181566_10000445_pt1 | contig 32195 bp, 18 predicted proteins | sample 101ome_15_FD_133762 | JGI IMG/M metagenome (GOLD analysis project Ga0181566, IMG submission 133762) | Coastal salt marsh microbial communities from the Groves Creek Marsh, Skidaway Island, Georgia - 101402AT metaG (megahit assembly) | ecosystem: Environmental > Aquatic > Marine > Intertidal...
CCTTGGCGCACTCTGTCCCGGGACACGCACAAATGTCTATTCAGCGCTAACATCATCGCCACCGCGTGTTCGCTGATGGCGAGCGGATCGTACGCCGGCACGCGCATCACCGAAATCCCTCTCTCGCGCGCGGTTTCGACATCGACGTTGTCGAATCCGGCGCACCGTAACAGAATTAATTTGCACCCACCATCCGCCAACGCGTCCACGACGCTCGCGCCGAGATCATCGTCCACGAACGCGCACACGACTTCGTACCCGGCGGCGAGGGAGACGGTGGACGGTTCGCACCGCGCGGCGACGAACGTGGCGTTCGGAAGCGCGCGCTCCATGGTCGCCCGTTCGTACTCGTGCGCGCTAAACACGAGACATTTGGCATCCGTGTCGACGTCGACGGGCGCGGAGGAGGCGGTGGGTCGACGCACGCGACGCGTGTCGACGTCGCGCGGTCTCCATCTCGATCGCGAGCTCGACGACGAGGTTTGGAAGCGCGCGAAGGAGGACATGATGATGATGCGCTAGAGTGTGACGCTCGCGATTACAAAACGAGCCGCGTCACAGTTCATCTATTTACTTGTTCGCCCCATTTAGGCGACGCATGGGCGCGGCGCGCATCGACATCGACCCCAGGAACCCTCTCGAACCACTACGAACCTCCTCGTCTCTCTCGGACGACCACTGAGAGACGCGCTCGCCCACGAGCGTGTCGCTCTTCGCCTGCGCGCGCTCGAACCGTTCGCGACGAATCGCCGCCAATTTGGCGTCGGTGTCGACGAATTTGCGCATGAGCCAGTGCATGGCGATCGTGGGCGGGTTACGAATGTTGGTGATGAGCCCGCGAACGTTGCGAGCGGGTAACCAATCGCCCAAACCGTTTCCCCAGACCAACGTGTGCTCGTCCACGACGCCGTTCACCCAGCACTGACGAAGCGTGCTCAACGGCGCGGGGCCTCGGCACCGACCGACGCGATCGCGGTAAAACCACACGTTCTCCTCGTTCGCTGTGCGTATGGAACACACGCGCTCGTCAGTCGTCAGTCATCAGTCGTCGTTCGCGTCGGGGTCGACGTCGCGCCGACCTCTCGCGCGGGCGGTTTTCGTCGCGTCGTCGTCGTCGCGATCGCCCATCGTGTCACCGTCCGGCGCGCGTCCGACGACAACCACGAGGGATGCGTTCGAACGGTCGCGCGAACGACGAACGCGCGCGCACGCACCGTCCGTCGCCTTGAGATCATTTCTATCGTTATACGCGTACGCATCCAACTTATCGTCCCACTTTTGGAGGTACTTTCTGCGCGTCTCCGTCGCGTCCGTGGGACTGTCTTCGCCGTAAAAGCTCATCGTGACCTCGCGCGTGCGTCGACGGCGTTCGACGGGCGCGCGGCGTCGGCGCGGGCGTGTGAGGGGGACGCGACGGGGACGTGACTCTAAAACCTAGGGTTATTTCATGCATCGGTCGGCTCGAAGAGACGCCGCTACTCGCTACGGACTACCGCGACGCGCGCGTAAACTACTATACTATATGATTGTACGTGGGTGCTGATGGACCGATCGTCATCGCCATCGCGAGCGCGCGATGTTGAGGATGATTTGCGCCAAGGCGTCGTAGACGACGGGATCATAGTGCACGCCGTCGGCGGTGCAGTCGACGCCGCACGCCGCCGTGACGTCCGTCGCGCGCACGCGAATCGCGGGACCGGCGGGAGCGACGAGCGCGGTTGATTTTTGATCGTCGCGAACTTTGAAGAATTGTTCAAAGTTTTTATCGGTGAATTTCGCGCGCTTGTCCTCGGCGACGAGCGCGTCGGCGACGATTTTCGGCGCGTCCAACCACGCGAAGACGACGTTCGGTTTCATCGCCGTCATCGCTCTCACTCTCGCACCGAGCGTCTTCATCGCCGATTTATACGTCGACACCGAGTCGTCGTGTAAGACGTGCCACAGAGACGACGATAGAACGATCAAATCCGGCGTCTCGCTCGCCGAGGCGTACTTTTCGAGCGCCGTCGTCGCGTCGCTCGCGTACGGCGCCCACGTAAACGTCGCGCGCGCGCCACCCACCAACTCATGCGCCCAATCGCGATGTTTCTCCCCATCCTTCGTCTTCAAACTTACATCCGCGCGTTCATCGCTCATCGCCGCGATGAACGCCGCGTACGCGTACCTCGCGCCCGAATCGCCGACAAACGCCGCCCGCCGCCCGCCGATCAACGCCCTCACCTTGAACGCCCGCTCCGTCGCTCGCAACCGTCCGAAACCACAAATACTGCTCACTTTCGAGTGCATCACCCACGCCTTGGCGCTCGAGCGCCGCGTTCGCCCGCCGAACAGTGACCAAAACCGCGCGCCGTCGGCGCACCCGACGCGCGCCAACGTCCCCGCCCCCCCCTCGCACGCCTCCGCGCCTCGTCTCCACGTCCCGATCGACGCCGCGCGCGCGCACGCGTCGGGGTCTTCACCGAACGCGCGCGCGTCGACGTCGCTCAGCGATTCGTGCGTCGCCCACGCGTCGATCGATGAATCGCGCGACGTCCCACCGAACGCGCGCGAGGCGATGCCGACGACGAACGCGCCGACGACGAACGCGAGGACGACGGACGCGACGTCCGCGCGATGCCAGATGGTCCGGGATGACGTCTTTGCCGTCTTGACGACGCGCATGATGGACGCGCGCGCGTCAGACGACGACGCGCGCGACGCGACGCGCAATGAGCGCATCCACCTCGGCGTCTTCATCGACGCGTCGCGCGGTGTTGAGGTGCGCCCGTCGTCGATGGACGCATCGAGACGATGGAAAAGACTGACGCGTATCCTCTCGCAGCGCGTACAGGGAATTATATTGGCTCGTCACGCGTCGACACGCCGCGGATGCGCGCATGGTGGACATTCTTCGAGACGCGGCGACGCGAATCCGCGCCAACGCGCGCGCGTCCACGTCCTCGCCCGACGTCGTGGACGGGCTGCGAACGCTGACGTCGACGGTGGGGTACGTTCGCGCGTCGACGTCGCGCGTCGGTCGACGACGGTTCGGGTGGGAGGCGGAATCGAGAGAGGTGTCCCGATTCGTCGCGCGCGGCGGCGGCGTGGTGGCGGAGACGACGGAGGACGCGCGCGACGGCGCCGAGGCGCGAGGACGCGTGGCGACGGGTATACTGAGTCGAGAGGAGGCGTGGGCGTATCATAATCGATTGATCGATCGACAACACTTCGGGAGACGGTTGAAAAAGTATCGGCCGGAACCGCTGTGAGCGAAGACGCCGACGACGTCGCGCGTTCGCGTACGTAGAGTGATGGATAGATTCGGGTGTACTGTATAGAACATCGTTTTAAAAAGAAGGAAATTGCGTTGAGAATACATGCGGTTCGTCGCGCGCGACGTCGCGATCGCGATCAACGTTTATTCCTTGTTTGAACGACTCAACTTTTCGAGCTCTTGTCGACGCTGCGTCATGGACCTTTGAAGCTCTCTACCCACGTCGGGATCGGCGGCGAGAGCCCACGCCATCTCGCGTCGACCCATGACGAGACACGTGACTTCGGTGTGCGCGATGACGTCGGCGTTGCGTCGACCGCCGATCCATTTTTTAGCGGCGATTCTCGCCGCGACCCAAGAGTTGAGCGATATTTGCTCGTGCCTCGAACGCGAGGGCGGACCGCGGGCCAAGATTGCCTTGACGCGGTTTTCGACGACGTTGTGCGACGACGATTTCGCCTTGGCGATCATCTGATCCCCGAGCGCCATCTCACCGATGAACTCGCCCGGTTCGCGCGTAGCCACCTGCGTGGCCTGGTCGTGCAAAATGTTACCCTCGTCGTCCAACGGGCTCACCATGATGCGGACGGCGCCGGATTTGATGAGGAACACGTCATCTGTCGCGCGTTCGCCCTGTCGAATGAGCGTATCACCCGGTTTGTAAGACTTCAACGGGAGCTTCATGCCCTTGGCGAAATCGCGGAGTTTGGATTTAATGCGCAACGGCGACGGTCGAACGTCCTCCACCTTGCGCAACCACTCGTGCTTGAGACAGTTGGCGGCGCTCAGGCGATGAATCGGCTTGTACGCCAGGCACGACATGACGAACTCGCGACCGGCGTTGCTCACGCTGTCCCACTCGAAGCAATCGAATCCAAAGTCTTGTTCGGTGATTCTTCTGTACTTGAGCGCGCTCTTCCACAAGCTTCTCGGCATGGCCCCGGTGAGCAAGACGTACGCGATGACGCCGAGCGACCACACGTCCACCGCACCACCGTACGAGCGCTGTTCGACCACTTCCGGAGCTGCGAAGACGGGCGTGCCCACGGGCGCCGTATCGATTCCCTTGACGTGCGGCAACGCCGACATTCCCTTGGGTTGCTGACACCGTCTCGCGAGCCCAAAATCGGCGATGACGACGCTATTCAAATCCTCGCTCGATCGCAATAATAAATTCTCCAACTTCAAGTCTCGATGCAAGACAAAATTTTTATGCATGAAATCGATCCCCAACAGCGTTCGCTGAATCACGAGCTTGGCCTCCGCCTCGGTGTACCGCTCGTCCTTCATGCCCAAAATCGCGTCCAACACCGCTCCCCCCTGCAACAGTTCCGTCACCACGTACACGTTATCGCCGAACCACGACACCCCCTTCAATCTCAACACGTTCGGTGACTTGAGCACGCGCAGGATATCGATCTCACTCGTCACCTCACTGATGCTCATGCGTTCTTTTCCGTTTTCGCCCTTGCCCTCCGTCTCGTCGTCGTCCGCCTTGACGCCGATGATCTTCATGGCGTACGTCTCCGCCGTCTGCTTGTGTCGCACCTTGCGCACGACGGAGAATCCACCGGCACCGATCGCCGCGACGTCGTCGTACTCATCCATCGGATTCGTCTTGACGCGCTGCAGACGCATGGGCGTTGCGCTCGGCATGACATCGGCGACGTCGTGCGACCGCGGGCTCTCACCGGGTGACGCCGCGGCGCCGTCGCGCGAGGTCGAGGACGCGCATCCCATGACGCGCGAGGTGGGAGGTCAGTCCTCACCCGTGCCGGGCGCGCGCGTCGAACGCGTGACGCGCGCGGCGATGAGGCGTCGTCGAACGCGCGCGCGTCATGGGGACACATTCTCGAATGGTGGGTGTTGACGATTCGTGACTCAAGAAAGAGTCCCTCGTGACCTGATCGCGATCGAAACCTCCTCCGTGGATGAAATCGCAATTTCGAGGACGATTCGCCATTCGCGCGCGGATTCGGTCGCGACCGATGACCCGGGAGACGCGCGGCGAATGATGATGCGATGACGTAAACATTCACCGTGCGCACGTCGTGGTGCGCGACTCGTGGACGACGTGGGGACTCGCGCACGCCCGGCCTCGTCGTCTCGTGTCCCCGAAACCGGTGTCAGAGAAAAAAGATGGGGGCGCGCGCGGACGCCGAGGCGTCGCGCGGAAAGCGTCGCGCGCGCGCGTGGACGATCGTGAGCGTGATCGTCGTCGCGGTGGGCGTCGCGCGGGCGAGCGCGAGAGGTGGGTCGCGCGCGAGGTCGTGTCCCGCGGTGTGCGCGCACAGATTGGCCTCGGACGCCTCGCGAGACGACGACGGCGACGACTCGAGCGCGGCGAGTCGATCGACGGCGCTGCGCGCGCTCGGGATCGCGTGCGCGGACGTGGACGTGTCGTTCGTGGACGGGACGCTCGTCGTCGCGCATCCGTCGGAATTGACGACGACGACGGGGGACGCGACGACGCCGAGGACGAGCGTGCGCGAATTGGTGGAGACGTTCGCGCGCGACGAGGCGGCGGCGGCGGCGACGGGCAAAGGCGGTGAGGAGGGATGGATATCGCTCGAATTAAAGGATGCCGCGTTTCGAGCGGAGTCGTACGCGGAGATCGACGCGATGGTGGGAGAGGCGACGAGACGGTTCGGGAAGCGACCGCGAGTCTTCGTCTTTTCGGATAACGAGTATCGCGGCGACCGGTGGGAAACCGTGCGTCGGAGCGTCGAGGAGAGAGGTGGTGTGAGGAACATACGACTCGCGTGGGCGGCGAGAGACGTGCAGGAATCGGCGAGAGATGCGAAAAACGTGGACGCGCGGGCGTTGCGCGCTCGAGGCGTCGGCGACGTGGTGTTTCCGAGCATGAAAATGTCGGACGCGTGGTACGCCAAGGCGCGTCGAGAGCGCCTGTCCCTCGTGCCGTGGATCGTGGACACGCGAGAGGACGCGGTCAGGGCGGTGAGGTTGGGCGTCATGGGCGTCATCACGAACACGCCACTGAAGACACAGCAAATACTGCACGAAATATGCGGTAAAGATTAGAGTTAGAGATTCAAAGATTCATCGTTGTACGTTACGACGCGGCTATTTCTAGAGACGAACTGATGAACTGAACCCCCTCCCTCGGCGAATCGGCCGGTCGGTTACACCAACCCGTGAGTTGAACCCGCGGAGCGCACGTCCCCGTCGCCTTCCGCGCGACGGACGAACACTCAACGCTCGCGGGTCAAAAATGTAGAAGAACCGAAGAAAACAAGACATATATTGCCACCGTCAAACGCAGAAAACGCAGAAATGGTTCCGACTAACACACGGACCTGGATGCGTGAGTGTGCGTGTATCGTCAAACGTATGAGAAAGAACTTCTCCAAGCGTCACCTGTCGCTCGAAGGGCGCGTCGAGGCGAATCTTACGGGTCGAAGGCGTTGTTAGTTTTCATCCCCTCGAGCGCGAAAACATCCAAACCCGGCGAATTCTCGTCGCTTTGTCACACGTGTAGACGGAAATGATCGTAATAGACCATCACGATGGTTCATGTGTCTCATTTGCCTCTACTCTTACACACCAACGCCGCGTACGTCACGACGATGTTCAACGCCGTGACGCCGAGTTGCGCTTTACACGCGCTCGCGGCGTGCCCGCGCGGGGGTAGACCCAAGCCTTCGAGCACGTCCTCGCCGTTTCGAGGGGCGACGCCCTCTTGAAAACGTCGGACGATTTTGCGACCCTTGGTGAGTTTCTTACTCTTCGCGTCCGAGTCCTCCTTCTCGAACACCAAGCCCTCGAATTCCGAGCACAGCACGCCCTCGAACGCGTGTCTGATGAGGGAAAGTTTGGATAACGGCGCGAGCGATTCTGGTACCTCTGCGAACGCGCCCGTGGTGTCGCCGAGCATGATGTTGAGCACCATCACGCACGGTCCTATGGCTAAGGCGACCTCGGCGTTCGGGCTCAGGGCGCTGATGGAGAGACCGAGCGACGCCGCCGCCGCGGATTGCAACGCGAGCGTCGTCAAAAACATCTTCCGACCCGCCTTGTTCAGACCCACCATGGGCGCCATGACCCCGCCGAAAACGACCGGGAACACCATGTCGATCGGGGTTTCGATGAGAATCTTGGATAAAAAGTACGGTCCAGGTCCGTAGCCTCCGCTCTGGCGAGCCATCTCTCGTCGAACGGTGGCACGTTCTCGAGGAAACCCGTTGAGACTCTTCACCATCGCGAGCATGGACGTGTTGATGCACGCCTGCATCAACACCGCGATTCTCCGCTTGACGCTTCGAGGTCCGAGACCAACTCGGTAGTTGCACCCCCCGAACGCGGCCGCGAGTCCGATGGAGGCGATCATTCGAACGCCGTTCACCCACATCTCTCGCTTCGCTTGTCGCCACGCGCGCCCCGCGAGCAAGCGAAATTGTCGAAGCGGTCCACACTTTCGTCTCGGCGTCGCTCTCGACGACGACGTCGACGCGGTCGCGTCTCTCGGTGGCTCACGCGCGCCCTCGCGTTCGGACCACGCTCGGACGATGCGCTCGATGCGCGCTCGACTCTTCGCCTCGACGTCGTCGCGCGCGTCGCCGTCGCCCGCGTCCACGCTCACCAAATCAATCAGAAACTCGGCGGGATTGAAGTGTTCGGGGCACTCATATCCTATGGATTTGAAATACTTGACCGCCTCGTCGCTCGGTCCGTGATACGCCACGCGCGCGCCGCTCGCGAGCAACAAGACGTCTTGCATCTTGGCGAACGACGCGCTCCTCGGTTGGTGCAGCGTGCACACGACGCACGCGTTCTCTGCCTCAGCCAATTCCACGAGTTTCTCCACCATTTTATCCGCTTGAAACGCATCTAAACCAGACGTCGGTTCGTCCACGAGCACGACGAGATCGCTCGCGCCCGTCTCGCTCGCCAATCCCAACGTCTCACTCGCGATGGCGAGTCGGCGGCGCTCGCCGCCGGATATTCCCGCCACCGCCTTCCCGCCCGTGTCTCCACCCACCACCGTCTCCGCGCACGTCATCAGAGACATTTTTCTCAACGTTTTATCGACGATGTCCCTCGCGTCGGCGTCGCTCTCGCCTCGCAGTCTCGCGTCGAGCTCCAACGTCTCGCGCACCGTCAGATTACTAAAGAATTTCGGTTCCTGTTCCACGTAACTCAATCGCACCGCGGCGCGCTCGTCGTTTCCCGCGAGCGCGTTGCCGTTAAACGTGATGTCGCCCGTCAACGCGTCGCCTCGCGTCGCGCGCAGGCGGTTCGACAGCGCGTTGAGCAGGGATGTTTTTCCACAACCGCTCGGGCCCAAGATCGCCAACACGCGTCCCGAGCGCGCGTGCGCCGACGTGCCGCGAAGAATGGCGCGGTTCGAGGCGCGACCGCCGTCCGCATCTTTCGTGCGCACGACGTACTCGACGTCGGACCACGCGAGGACGCCCATGGAGGAGTGAGGTGCGCGCGTTCGACGGCGTTCGAGTCGCGTCGAGTCGCGTCGCGTCGGTTGGTCGGGAGTTGGTTCGCCGCGCTACGTCTTCTATTGGCGCGCGGAACCGCTAGCAGTGATCCGCGCGCGTACAAAACAAACAAGGAAAAAAGAAAGATCTAATCGAGCTCAATCGGATTGCGAATCGGTGCCGTATCCACCGAGTAATCCGCCGAGTCCCTCGGGCGGCGCCTCCTCGGGTTCGGTGGGCGCGACAGTTTTACGTTTGACCGTCACCTTGCCGGCGAGCGCCGCGGCGGGACGTTTCACCACGACACTCACCGCGGGTGCGTCCGCGGGTTGTTTCTTCCCTTTGCCGCCGTCGCCGTCGTCATCGCTCGCGTCGTCGCTCTCGCTCTGTATCGTGCGATTAAAGAGCGCCTCGCGTTGTTCTTTCACGAGGGATTTCACCGCCTCTAGTTCTTCGTCCTCCGCTCTGTCGTCGCGAAAAAATCGAGAAAAAATGTGCGTCGTCAGTCGCCGCCCGTGTTCGTCGCGTAAAGTTGCGCTCGTGAGCGAGGTTGACGCGTCGTACCTCAACTCTGCCTCTCGTCTCTTCGAATGCACCGCCGCTAAAGCCTCCGACGTAGACACCCCCGCGTGTCTCGCCTTGAGCGACCTCATCTCATCCAACGCCGCCATGATGTCCATCTCTCGCTTACTCTCCTCCGTTCGATTCTCCAACCGACGCATCTCGTTATTCTCTTCGTCCTCCTCCCTCGCCCTCGCCTCGTCCTCCTCCGTCGTGTCCTTCCACATCTCGTAATTCCTCGACGCCCCCGCCTCGACGATGTAGTCACCATTTTTAGGATCCGTCTTCATGGCTAATTCCGCCGCGCACCGCGTGCACCGAAAATAGAACCGAAAGATGCGCATGCCGAGGTAATCTTCGCCCTTGACGTCCTCCTTCCTCGCGTTAAACTTGGTCCCTTTGCATATAAATTCACCGCACGTGTTGCAGCAAATCGTCATCGGGAGCATGATTCTGACTTTGATTTGACCCCCCTTCGGCGCCTTGCCGCGCGGCACCTTGGCCGGGTCGAAATCCGGGGGAATGTACTTGTTGAGCACTTTGCGCTCGCCCATGTCGCGACTCTACCTCGTCCCGCGCGACGCGCTCGCTGTGATGCGGTGCGGTGTGGACCGACCGAAGACAGTATCTCTTTCCGTCGGTGTCGTCGCGAGACGCTCCGCTCGGCGACGGACGCGCGGAACGAGGCGCGAAGAGAAGTGACGCGCGCGTTTTTCGAGAAGGGCACTTTTCTGCTCTGGACAACGCGTTTCTACTGTTTCTACGACAACGAGCTACTAGAAAAACAAAGAGTGTGGTGATGTGATTGATGACGTCACGCCGCGACGGCGGCGAGCTCGACGGCGCCGCCGTCGTCGTCGTCGCCGCCGTCTAAAGTGCGACCGGCGGTTTCGACGGAGAGCGAGAGCGCCGCGGCGGCGGCGCCGGCGGCGACGGCGACGAAAAAGACGACGGAGAGGGTGATGTGACCGGATTCGATCAGGGCGACGGCGAAGGCGGGACAGATGATGCCGCCGATGCGGGCGAATCCGTTGCCCACGCCCACGCCCGTGCTTCGAATGGAGGTCGGGTATACCTCGCCGGCGAAAATGTACAAGACGGTGAACGCCGCCATGGCGGAGCTCCTTCCGACGAAGAGCGCGACGTCTCTGAGCGTCGTGTTCAGGGACTCGAACGCGACGGGGAATAAACACACCGCGGTCATGGCGAGCGTGAGCGCCATCGATGCCCTTCGACCGATTCTATCGACGATGGCGACGGCGACGAGCAAACCCGGTACCTCGCCGAGCGCGCTGATGAAAATGTCGGCGTACTCTCCGTCGCTCAGCTCCGGCGCTCCGTGAGGCAAACACGCCACCTCACCGGACGCGTCTTCATCGTCTCGAACGTTCAGCGACGTGGTCAAGAGAACGATGCCGTAGTATAAAAAGGCGACACCGAAAAAGATGATCCACACGAGCGCCGACGTCTTGGCGTGCTTCTTCGACAGCAACCTTCGAATACCCGTCGGGACGTACTTATCGACGAATCCGCCGTTCGATCGTCCTCTCGACGACCCATCGGAATACGTCGTGTGTTCCTCGAACTCGACCGCGCTCGCCACGCGCGTCGGTGCGAGCGATCCCGGAGGTAACGATTTCCCGTTTGTCTTCGCCACGCGTCGAAGTGTCGCCTCGGCTTCCTCCGCGCGCCCCGCGTTTGCCAAGTACAACGCGCTCTCCGGCGCGACGAAGATGCACGCGATGAGGAAAATCAACGGCACCGTGGACACGAGCAATAATATGCGCCACGAGTGTCTCGGTAAGATGATCCACGCCAACGCGGATTCGATCATCGATCCGAGCGTCCAAAACAATTCGATGAGCGTCAGATGCACGCCTCGATTTTCGCTCGGTAAAAACTCCATAAACAACCCATACGCCACCGGCACCCCCCCGAGACCGATCCCGACGACAAATCTAAAAAACAGCACCCACCCAAACGTCCCACCCAACGCGCTCCCCACGCCCGCCGCGAGCGTCGTCGCCGCGCTCGCCAACATCGCCGGTCTCCGTCCTCGCGCGTCGCTCATCACCCCCCACGACGGCGCCCCGAGCATCATCCCCGCGAACACCACGCTCGTCATCGCACCTTCCTCTTTCGACGACACCTCAAAGTCACACCGCATGGACGGTCCTATGAAGGATAATAACATCATCTCCATGGCGTCGGCGCTCCACGCCAAACCGACAAAGCACGCCATGAGGATTTGAAACTTCCCGAACCCGACGCGATCGAGCGCTTCGTTCACGGTGTACGTCGCGCGCGCGTCGGAGACGCGATCATCGCGGTCGTTCTCATCCTCGTCGTCGCGCAGAGGCACACCGACGAACGCGTCCGGAACGGCGACGGCGAGAAGACCCAGACGTCCGTCGTCATCGTGATGGTGCGAATGGTCGCGCGCGGACGACGACGACGACGACGACGACGCGTCGGACGCGACGACGACGGCGGCGTCGACGGGACGCGCGGTATCACCACCCTCCGCGCCGTCCGTCGCGACGACCGAGGACGACATCGCGGTCGTCGCCGCCGCGGTGTGACGACGAGACGAGACGAGACCGAGTGGAGACGAAGCGAAGCGCTCGATTAAAAAAAGTCAGGAAAGAAATGTTACAACGCGAGCGAATGCCACATGAATGGTGGAATCGATGATGCTGAATCTTGGCGGAGTACAGTGCCGATGTATGGATGGAACCGATGACGATCACACGGCGTCGTTGTGAGCGCGGTGTTCGTAGGACGGCGACGGCGTCTGGGCCGAGGCGTGGGCGCCGACGGCGCGCATGCACGCGTCTTCGCGATACAACATTCCTCGCAAGGTTTGGCCGTTGACGCGAACCGTCATGAAGTAACCCGTGTCAAAGGCGCCGTCGATGAAACCCTCGACGCGCATGCCGGTGAGATCGGCGCCGCTCGGTGGATGGGCGGGTTTTAAACCGTCTTGATCCATGACGTTGACGACGTCGTGTTGCAAAAACGCCATCGGGTCGTCGTGACGCGACTTGTGATGGTCAAATTGCGAGTTGGTGACGACTGGCATCGCGCTCGAATTGAACGGCATGAATAAATCACTCAAATTGTGGTGATCGTTGTAACTCAACGAATACGGATCGCGATCGTGATGCGTCTCGTGCTGGTGGTGGTGGTGTTGGTCGTCGTCCAAAAACGAGGGGTTGAACCCACCCGGCGCGAACGCGTTCCCGAGTCGGCTCGGCGGCGACGATTTACGCTGCGGCACTCCCGTCGTCTTCGGCGGTCGTCCGCGTCGACGCTTGGGCGCCGGATCGTTCGCCGCGCTCGCCTTTTGCTTCTTCGATCGTCCCGACCCCGACTGCGACGCGATACCACCCTCGGCGATGAGTCGCGCCTGTTCCACGCGCGCCTTATCGATGTGCTTCTCCTTCTCCTCCGCCGTCATCGCTTTCCATCGGTTCCCGATCACCTTTTCGATCCCCATCTGCATCTCCGCGCGAGAGAGCAGCGTCGAGTCGCGAAGCACCAATCGCATCTCGCTCGCGAACATGTTAAACGCCAACAAGTTCGGACTCATGCTCAACTCACGATACGTCTTCATGTTCTACACCGCACGCACACGACGACGATGCGTCGATACAAGTCAGTCTCGCGTCGCGTTCCGTACGTCGCATTCCCGTCGCGAAGACGTCGCGAAGACCCCCCCCCCTTTTTCTTGTATTTTTCACACACCCGGGTGTCCCAAACGAGGGATGCGACCGACGTCGTCCCGCGTCGTCACCTCGGCGGATAAGACGTCGATAAGACGCGTTCGTGACGACGCGATCGACGCGAGCGATCGCGCATCGCGCGAGTGATCGATCGCTTCGCCCGCACGCACCGCATCGCCGCCTTTACGTCCGTATCGACTCATCGTTCGACGCGCGCGAGTTCGATTTCAATCGATCACCGCCCTCCGCGCGACGACGATGGGACGAATCACCGGGCGCGCGACGTCCGTCTCCCCCGTCGCGCGCGTCTTCGCGTCGCTCTCAGACGTTTCCCGCACGCGCACGCGTCACCGAGTCGTCGAGTCGTCTATTCGCGCGCGAACGACCGAACGCGCGCGCACGGTGACGCCCACTCGCGCGCGGCGCACTGCCGTCGACCGACGCGACGACCGACCGACCGACCGCGCGCGAACGGGTCGATCGACGACCGCGGACGGTGCGCGACCCCCTACGTGTACCCGGTACACACGTCCCCCCGACCGCGCTGACGTGGCACGGCACGGGCATCCGCGCGTCATCCGCGCGCGCGCGTCGGGTGTATCACACGGGTCACGACTCATCGACAGTGCCACGTCGTGACCACCTCTCGCGTGTCTCGCGAGCGGGACCGCGCGTTGAAGAAAGAGAGGGGGGGTAGTATTCTTTTCGTGTGTGTGTCGATCGAGAGGTTTTATGTCGTGTGTGCGTACACCCACTCGCGGTCGCGGGGAGGGGGTGGACGTGGACGACATCGAGGGGTCGGGATCGGTGGTTGTGGGGGGTGTGGGGGTATGTGTGTACCCGGGGTACACTATAGAGGGTATATGTGTGTACCCGGGGTACATACGTGAGGGGGTACACGCATGGGGTGTGTGGGGGGTACACGTGCCCGCGCGGACCGTGGAACGAACGCCCGAAAGAAAAGAAAAGGAGAGAGGGAGGGGGTCGGCGCGAGGGGCGGCGCGCGGGGCGGTGGGGCGGCGGGGCGGTGGTGCGTCGGCGTGTGGTCGTGTCGGTGTGTGTCGAGAGGGGGTTTTCTTCTCGAGACGGCGTCGTCGTCTCGGGACCGCGGCGGCGGGAACCGTCGCGGCGGGAACCGTCGCGCGCTCGATGGTCGTGTGCGTCGATGGATGGATGGATGAATACATGAATGGATGAATACAAACAAACCTGCGAGTGCGTGTGACTGACCACCGTCTGTGTGGGATGAACGCGTCCGCGCGCGCGATCACGGGACGCGCTCGACGGAGACGACGAAACGGAGCGCGTCGCCCGGTTTGATGAACCGACCGGACCCTCGACCGCCGTACGCGAGATCGGCGGGACAGAAGAGTTCCCACTCGTCGCCCTCGCGCATCAGACGCATGGCTTCGCGCCAGGCGAGGATGACTTGGCGAGGGGCGAACGCGAGCGGTTTGCCGCGACGACGGCTCGAATCAAACTCCGTCGTCTCGTCCGCGAGCGTGCCGACGTAGTGACACTCGCACACGGTGTCCATCTTGATGTTCCCAGGACCGCTACCGGATCGCAAGACGCGATACATCAATCCAGAGTCGAGCGTCTCGACGTCCTCGAGCGCGGATTTCGACTCGAGCCAGCACCTGTCCCTCGGCGTCGTCGCGTCCGGACCGCCGCGCCACGTCGCCAACGTCAACGTCGCCGGATCCGGCCCATCGACGATGGCGCCGAGAATGTCGTCGAACGACGCGTCGCGCACGTCTCGTCCGTTCACGGCGCGCACGACGTCGTACCGCGCCGCCGTCGGCGTCGCGCGCGCCGCGTTCGAGTCCTCCGCCACGTTCGCCACGAACGCGCCGACGTCGCCGCGTCCAGCCTCGAGCGTGAGCCCGAGGGGTTTGGCGATCGTCACCGTCGTCACCGCGATCGGCGCGCCGCCGCTCGTCTCGCCCTCGCTCGCGGCGCGCGTCCTCGTCGTCGGTCTATTCGCGACGACACCGCGGGGACGGATTCGCGTCGACGTCGACGTCGACGTCGACGTCGACGCGACCGTCGAACGCGACGAGACGACGGTGGACGACATCCTTCGTGCGTCCTCGCGCGAAATGAACGCGCGGCGTCGTTCGCGCGGCGCGCAGTCGCGTCGAGGGTCGTCGCGAGGCGCAAACCTCATTCGTCGTCGATCGTTCATTTCTCGCGCGATCTCGCGCGAGTCGAGACGCGCGGACGCGAATCATGGCGCGCGACGAGGACGATGATTACGACGACGATTACGACGACGTCGAGGAGGAGGCGGACGCCGCGCGCGAGGGTGGTGGCGACGACGACGACGATGATTACGACGCGGATGAGGATGCGGGGGTGAAAAAGTCGACGAAAAAACGCGCGGGCGCGAGCGCGCGGGGACGCGAGACCGCGTCGACGGGGGGCGCGAAGACGCGCGTCGTCGACGTCGACGACGCGGGGGCGCGCGATCACGACGATGACGAGGATTACGACGTGGACGCCGAGGACGACTACGACGAGGACGAGGAGGACGGCGAGGACGACTACGACGAAGACGATGATTTGGAAGATGAATACGACGAGACGACGGGTCAGAAGAAGCGCAAAGCGAAGAAAAAGAGTGTTCAGAGCGTACCGGTGGTGACGGTGGGGACGGTGGTGGTGCCGACGAAGAGAGACGGGGTCGGTCCGGTGACGGTGGCGTCGGTGAACGCCGAGGACGCGTTGGGACGCGCGGCGCAGACGCGAGGGGGCGGTGGATTCGCGTACGGTGTGGCGAGCACGACGCCGGAGACTGGTGAAATTCTCAAGTTTACGTCCATTCTGCACAACGCGCGCGATGGACGAACGTACGAGGCGGTGTTCGGGACGCGAGAGGGAGACGCGGCGGCGGCGGCGGACGCCAAGACGCCCGTCAAGGGAGGGGCGAGAACGGACGCGAGCGAGGACGAGGACGCGGAGGAAGACGACGCCGACGATGATGATGAAGACGAGACTAATGATGAAGACGACGACGTCATGTGGTTCGCGAAAGTGGATGAGAACGTGCCGTTCGAGAGGTACGCCGCGCTTCAGCCGACGCTGAGCGAGGACGAGGACGAGGCGGCGGACGACGACGACGCAGACGCGCGACCGAGCGTGGACATCGGCGAACCCGAGGGACGAATGAAACCGAAGAGAGGCGAGAGCGGGGTCGAACACGGTGAGTGGGAGCGAGGCGTGTTTTGGGGCGCGGATTCCGACGAGGACGAGGAGGTTCGACTCGCCGCCGCCGGCATCGACGCCGTAGGCGCGTTCAAGAAACCGCGTCGCGACGACGACGACGACGAGGGCGCGAACGCGCGCGAGACGACGGATTTTGTCGTGTCTCAGGGCGTCGCGGACGCCGGGGCGCGCGCGAGGTGGGGAGAGATTGCTGGAACGTCCTCGAGTGAGCGTTCCAACGACGACGTCTCGGATTACATGCGACACCTCTCGCTGTACGGAGTGGCGCCCAAGGAGGTGGAGAAATCCACCGACGGGAGCGACGCGACCATGGCCGAGGCGACGGACGCGGATGTGTACTCGGGCGCCGTTCTTCCCATGCGAAACTACGATTTAGCGAATGGACGATGGTTGGACGACATCGCGTGGGAAGGGAAACCCGAGCGCGTCATCGATCCGCATCGCAAGTACATCCTGCCCAAGGTGATGGTGAACCCGAACGATCCGAACTTGGTGTTACAGTTCAAGGGTGATTTAGAGGCGACCGTGTGGAAGTGGGCGAACGCGATGATGGTGCCGAGCTGGGATCTCGATCCCGTCGAGGATTTCGACGCCGCGTTGAACATTAGCATCGACGACAAGTACAAGGAAGAGGTCGAACAGACGGTCGACACGGGCGAACGCGCGCCGAGACAAGGGAGATTCGACGGTATCCAGCACGCCGAGTTTTTGCTCACGTCGGTGCCGCATCTCGTCCGCGATCCCGTGAATGATTATCCCGCGCCGAAGGCGATGTTGCGACCGCCCACCGTGCTCCCGAAGAATGCCTCATCTTCGGTGAAAATCAAGCTCGCGGGCGCGGAGCTCGAGACGTTCAAGGTGTGCATCAAATCACTCAACTTACACAGCGCCGTCATCAATCTCAAGGTGCGCGGCACGGACACGGTCGCGAGCCTGACTCCGCGTATTCGCAAGCGGTGGACGGATTTGGAGGGACCGATTCATCTGTACTATCCGGGCAGTCCCGATCCCAACAACCCTTTGCACGAAGAGATGACGCTCGCCGATGCCGGTTTACAGGCTCAGGTTGGTTTGCCCATCGTGTACCTCGTCGCACCGAAGATTACGTTCATCAGCGAACAAGAGGCGTTGGCGCCTCTCGCGTCGGACGCCGTGCTCGCGCCTCCGGGCGCGTACAAGAAGCCCTCCGACTTGTCCGCGAGAAGTGGAACGCTCATGCTCGTCGAGTACACGGAAGCTCGACCGCCGCTCATCGCCAAACCGGGTATGGGCGCGAAGAAGGTTGTCTATTATCGTAGAAAGACGTTGGGCGATCAAGGCGCTCGTCCGTACGCCAACGCGACCACCACCGTGGTCGATCTCAAGCCGAACGCACCGTCGCCGTTCCTCGGTGAACTTCCGCCCGGTCAAGGTGTCACGGCGTTAGAGACGTCCTTGTTCAGAGCACCGTTGTTCCAACAACCGAAAGCGGAGAATTACGTCGACTTTTTACTCATTCGAGCGCCGAACGGACGGTTGACGCTTCGCGAGGCGCCGCCGCTGCACCTCGCCGGACAGCAAGAGCCGCACATCGAGGTTCCGGGTCCGGGAAGCGATATGCTGAAGGATTTCGAAGAGCGTCTCGTGAACGCCACGGTGCTCAGGCACTTTTTGAACCTTCAAGCGCGCGGCGCGGTGGAGCCGGGGACGATGCCGACGGTCAAGTCGAGCGAAATCGCCGCCACGCTTTCGCACGTCATGTCCGTGCGAGATGTTCGCCGAAAAATTCGTTCAAAAATATGTGCGCCTCGTCGTGGAGTGAACGCAAACGAAGACGAGTTCATCTTGAATCCTTCGTACCGATTCGAGCACGAAAAGGAGGTTCAACGCATGGCTACGCCCGAGGAGGTGTGCGCGTACGAGTCCTACCGTCACTCGGTTGCGTTCTTGTGCAAAGATCGCGATCGCGACGAACAAGAGCGCATCTTGCGTCTCTCGTCTCTGACGCTTCAACAGTTGAAGAACGCCGTCACCATCCTCGTGCGTCACAGCGAAGGCAAGCGCAAACGGCAGCTGGAAAACTTGGAGTTGTGGTTACAAATTCAGCCGTGGGCGCAGACGCACGAGTTCCTTCAGGCTGCGCAGGGTAACAAGGGCATTTTGCACCTGGAAACGTCGAGAAGAATTCAAAGACTTACTGGTAAATTTTTCAACTACATTCGACGCATGACGGTGCCGGATCCGCCCGAGGATCGACGTCCCAGACGCGAGCCGGGTACGGTGACGGGTACGAATGCCGATCTTCGTAAATTGACGATGCCTCAAGCGCAAAGAATTCTCGAAAATTTCGGCGTAGAAAAAGAAGTCATCCTACAACTCGAACGTTGGAAGCGGATCGGTTTGATTCGTGAGCTTTCCGGTGCCGCGACCGCCGACGGAAGTAACCAGCACGCGGGTATGGCTCGTTTTGCGCGTCGCCTGCGGGTGAGCGAAGCCCAGCAGCTCACGGAAATCAAAGAGAACTCCAGCTTGCTCTTCAAGAGGCAGATGAAGGAGTACTCGCAGCGACGTGTCAAGCACAAGGATTCGTCCAGCGACGAAAGCGACGACGACGATGACGACGAGGAATCTAGCGATAGCGAAAGCGAAAGCGATTCTCTGGCGGATGAGCTCGAGAAGCAGCTCGCGGAAAAGGCTGAGGGTGACGGTCTCGACGAAGAGAACGAACGCGCCGAGCTTGAGGCCTTGCGTTCCGCGCTCACGGATGGCGCACCGATCGAGCCATCCGTGGATCCGATGAAGGCGTTGGCGCAGGGTATTTTGGTGCCCGGTAAAAAGCTCAAGCTCAAGCGAGTGACGACGCACATCTTCCCCGATGGACGATCCGCAAAGGTTGAAGACGACATCACCGAGTACGCTGGAGCCGCATGGCTCGCGGCGCGCGCGCAGGGCGTCGAAGCCGCCAATGCGGCGACGACGGCGGCGCTCGTCGAGTGCGGTCAGGACAAGCCGCCTCCGCCGCCAAAAGAAGCGCTCGAAAAGAAGGAACTAGACGAGGAAGAGACGGGTCTCACGCCAGAAGCGAAGGCGCGGTATGAGATGCTTCGTCGACGCAAGCGTGCGAAGGAGCGCGTTCGCCGCGCAGAGGAGAAGATGAAGCGCTTGCAAGCCATGGGGGTCACCGACGAGGGCGCCAATCTCGCCGACGCGGAAAAGTCACCCGGACTCGCCATCAAATCTCCCTCTTCCGTGCCCGCGATGCCGGGCGGTCTCAAGATCAAGGTCGGCGTGAGCAAGCGCACCATGAAGAGAGTCTTCAGCTCTGGCGCGACGCCGGAGAAGAAATCCAATCTCGGACGCAAGATGCCGTGGGACAAGGTGCTCATGAAAGTCACGGAGAGCGCGATGAAGCACGGCGAGTACGGCCAGGTGTTCACGCCGCCGGTGACGCTGGCGGATTACTCGCAATTTGTCGACCAACCGATGGATCTGAGCTCGATCATGGCGCGTCTGCGCGAGGGCTTGTACGATAACCCGAGCGACTGGGCCTCTGACGTCTCGCTCATCGCCACCAACGCGAAGGCGTATCACATGAGCGATCGCGCCGTGCAAATGCGCGTCGATTGGGTTCCGAGAATGGCGGCAGACATGTGTAACTACATGGCTGATCTCACGAAGAAACACGAGGCGGATATCAAATCTGGATTCTCCGACTTTTCGGCGGACGAGTTGCGAGTCGCGAGACCCGGCGGTCCCGCGCCCGCGCAACCCGCCGCGCAACCTGCCGCGGTGGCGGCCGCGCAACCCGCCGCAGCGCCGAAAACGCTTCCAAAGCTCAAATTTTCTTTCGGAAAGAAGAAGGAATGATCACATTGATCGAACGCGAACCGATACATTTTAGCAGTAAACCATCATCTTTTTACACGCGCTACGCGACTCGAGTGCGCGAACGAGCGAGCGACGACAAAACCGAAACGCGCGCGCGCTTAATCCGTTCCCGGCGGCCACGATAACTGTTGTCCGCCCAAAACGTGCACGTGAAGGTGATACACGCTCTGACAACCCTCGACGCCGTCGTTGATGACGCACCGATACCCCGCGTCGAGTTTCTCCTGCTTCGCCACCACCGACGCCGTGTACATCAAATGTCCCAACAACATCTTGTGATCCTCCGTCGCCCTGGACAATCGCGTCAATCCCGCCCTGATTTTCGGAATGACCAAAAAGTGCGTCTTCGCCTGCGGCGCGATGTCCCGAAACGCCAACGCCAACTCATCCTCGTAAATCACCGTCGCCGGAATCTCCTTAGAGATGATTTTATCGAAGATGGTGCGCTCATCTTTATCGTCCAATCCCTTCAGGTGCGCCTCCTGCGCCTTGAGCGCCTCATCGTTCGTCGACGCGTTCGTCGCCATGCCACCTCTCGATCGGCGCGCGAATTCCCACCCTCGTCTCGCTCGCGCGACGCGTCCACCTCTGGATGCGATCGATCTCGCGAACGCGCACGCTTTCGTCGTCGCGAGTTGTATCGTCGCGCTCGTTACCATGCGCGCGCGCGCGTGTGACGTCGCCGAACTCGATGGATCGTTCGTCTCGGTGGTTGACGCGCCCTCGAGGGACGGCGCGAGTCTCGACCCACACACGCGCGCGCGCCGCGCGACCGCGCGCGACGAACGGGTGAATCAACGGAGAGTGACGAGGTGCGTCGCTCGTCAGACGATGGCGACGATTCGACGGCGCGAGACGCGCGCGCATAGGTGTCAATAATCCTAACGACGGGGACGCTGTCTCACGTCCGACCGTTCGTCTTGTAGCGCACCGACATCGACCGCGGGATTAGGCCCCCGCGCCGCGCGGGGTGATGATCATCACCCTTCGCGTCGATTCGCGCGTTCGGTCGCTCGCCGACGCGGATCGACGCGGTCGCGGGACATTTCTTCTTTCTTTGTTTTCGCGCTTTTTCGTTTCTCTTCTTCTCCGCGGCGGCGGGTTTCTTCAAAACGACGATGGATGCGCGATGATTGACGGTTCGAGGCGGTGCGTCGCGCGACGCGCGCGATGGTTTCTCGTTCGATGCAGGCGTGGGATCTCTCCGCTCGCTCGCTCGGGGCTCGGAGACGCGATGCGGAACGCCGCCGCGTCGTCGGCCGCCGACGAGAGCGAGAGCGACGACGACCAAGGGTTGCGCAAGCAAGCGCTCGCGGTGGATGGTGACCCGGATTACTCCACCGGACCGCCCATGGATGGTTTTGAGTATCTTCGTCGCGTCGCGTTCGAGGCGAAACAGACGCCGGACATCATGCGAGCGACGAATTTAGATCCGAGCGTGTTTGAGGCGGGCAAGGACGAGGTTTCGACGCGCGAGGACGAGGAGATTGAGTACGCGCCGCCGTCGTGGGCGAGGCCGGATCGAGAGTGGGTGCGTCGAACGGTCGGAGATTTTAGCGATCTGCGGGTGCGCGTGTCGCGCGCAATCGCGGCGAGATCGTCGACCACGCGCGGGGCGTATCCGTCCAATGGCGACAGGCGCGCGTGGGAACGCGCGTGCGAGGACGAACCCGAACCCTCGCTCGGCGCCGTGCTCGCCATGGACGCCGTGATGTGCGCACATTTGCTCAGACACATCGCCAAAGGATTGTTTCGGTACAATTTCGACGACATGGACGCGAACGACCTCATCACGCGTCTTCGATGGTTTCACGCGTTGAGCGCGCGCGTCGACCTTCCGCTCGACGCCGACACGGAGGCGTCCGTGCGATGGGCGATGAAAGGCGTGGCGCGAGGACGCTTGTCTCTACGATCCGCGAGTGATGAGCTACTTCCTCACATGAATCTCGCCATCGCGATAGGCGGTGGCTATTTCAAGCAATGGCGAGGCGAGTGACGAAGGATGCCAAAAATAGACGCGCGAACGCCATTCGGAGCCGCGACGCGGGAAAACGCGCATGATTTTGTTTGACGCCGTCGAGCGACGATCGATCGATGATTTCGACGCCGCGCTCGTTGCGGGACGAATCGACGAGACGCGCGACGGCGAAGACTTGTTGATGTTCGCCGCGCGTCGAAGAGACGAGGAGATGGTCAAACACTTGCTGCGCCGAGGCGCGAATTCGCGCTTCGTCAACGCACACGGCGATACGGCGCTCCACCTGGCGTGTCTGACGGGACAGACGACGGTGGTCGAGGACTTGCTCGCGCACGGCGCGGACATGGAGGCGCGAGGCGCGCAGGCGAATCGACCGATTCATCTCGCCTGCGCGGGCGGTTTCGAAGACGTCGTTGCCACGCTCGTTCTTCGAGGATGCGTCCTGAACGCGCAAAACGCGAACGGCGCGCTGCCGAGCACGCTGTGTTCGGCGAACGGCGAGATAAAAACACTCGTGAGTGATATCGAGAGAGAGGGCGAGAGCGCGCGCGAACGGTTCCGAGTAAAGGCGGCGGCGCGGCTCGCCGCCGACGCCGCGAGGGCGCGAGAAGAGGAACGGCGAGCGCAGGAAGAGCGCGCGCGAGAGCGACGCGAGGAGGAAGAGAAACGCGCGGAGCGCGAACGAATGCACGCGGAGGAACATCAGCGCGTGCTCGACGAGAACGAGGAACTGCGACGAACGTTGGAGGAGATCGAGGCGAAGGAGCGCGAACGCGCGCTGCAAGAGGAGAAGAAGAGAGCGTCGTCGAAAAAGTCAAAATCCACGGCGGGGAAAAAGAAGGGCGGCACGAGCGCGACGAAGAAAAAGACGTAGCGATAGAAAAGCATGTAGAACATAGTATGAACCATAGTGGACGTTCGTTACATTACATTCGCGGAAGGTGCGAGAAGAGCACGGATACCGTCGACGCGAATTGCGCCGGCGTCCTCGCGGCGCACAGCGAGGCTCTCCACTTTTCCCGAAAGTTTTCCCACGTCTTGTTTCTGAACAGATATAATCTGTTGACGGTCATTTCAAAGTTCCAAGTCATCAGACGCAACTCCGCGAACGAGGTCCACGTCTGACACTGTCGCATGAGCGCGCCGACGAGGTCGACCATCCACGCGTGTCGCCTCCAGTGATCTGAGGAAATTTGCAAAAATCGCAACATCTCCGAGCGAATCTGAATGAGCGTCGGGTGATCTCTGATCGTGTCGTGGGTCAAGTGCGCGTATCCATTGGACGACTCGCAACGCGTCTCGAGACATCGAAGCGCCTCGAGGCGGGTCTCGCTGCCGTCGGCGCTCGGCGGAAACCGACGCTCCTCCTCCTCGTGACGCGCGTCCGCGACGTGTTTACGAAAATCTGATTGTCTCAACACGATGGCTATGAGCGCCGTGATCGTCGCCAGCCGCATTCTGGGATTGAGTTGGAAATAATCCACGCGCGCCAACAACGCGCTCGCTCGAAAGCCGGCGAGCTTGACGTCCATCTTGTACGCGTCCGATTCGATCAAGTTCCGTGTGATGTCCGGCCACGAGTGCACGTGAAGCGGGGACTCGTACCTCGAAAATCGTTTCACGCGCGCGTCTTCCTCGTTCGATCGCACCTCGATGACGACGTCTCGCATGATTTCCGCCGTTGGAATGATTTGTGCGGTGAGCGCGCAGTGCACATCGCGAAACAGCGCCCACGACATTTTGGACGGCGGAGACATCAGCGCTCGCACGAACGCGTCGAACGCGACGACGGGCGCGTTCAAAACATCCGCGTGCGTCGCACAAAATTGCCACGCCGTGATCGCCTCTTCGATCAGACTCGCATCCGCGGCGTACGTCGCGCTCGCCGACGAGACGCGCCGCGTCCACTCCTCGCCGTCGGCGTCCTCGAGCTCCGTCTCGATCGTTCGACGGGTCGGCGCGTCCGCGCACGTCGCGCGCTTGCGCGCGCCGTATATTCGCATCAGTTCCTCATCGCTGACGTGAACGACGTCGGCGTGCGGACACATGACGAATTCATCCCTGGCGTCTCGCATCGAGTCGTTGACGCACTGTTTTCGAGTCAACGCCGCGACGAATTGCGCCGATCGACGTCGCAGATGCACCATCTCGCGCAGACACACGTTACACAGCGTCTCCCTACACGACAACACGTCCCGCTCGGTGTAACTCGTCCACGTCTCCCCGTCCTCGTCTCGATCCGTCGTCCCTCGCTGTAACGCCGTCGCCTCGGCGGGTTGTCGCACGAGAAGTTCGCCCAAGACGGAATCATACGTCGCGCGCGGACTTCGTCGCAACCCGCGCGCCAACCGACGCGCTAAATCGTATCGCATCTGAAAACTCCTCTCATACAGCATGGCGTACGCCGCGTTCGGTCGCAACAGTTTATACATCGCCGTCGCCGTGACGACGTAAAAGCCTCGCGCCTCGACGTTGGCGCACGTAAACGCACATCGACACTCGAGCACGTCTCGCAATTCAATCTCTACGTCGTCATCGCACGCCGCCGAGACGCGCGGGGTCAATCCTTTACCCGTCGTTGACTGTTCATGTTCACTCTCGTTCTCATCGTCGTCGCCGAACGCTTTTAATCGTCCTCGCACGACGATGGACGCGCGTTCGTCCGGGTTCGCGAACGTCGATTCTCGAAACGCCGCGCGTCTCGTCGTCTTCGTCGTCTCGTCTTCGCGCGTCACTTCGAAATCATCCAACAGACGCACGATCATCATCGATTGATCCACGTCCCCGAGTCCCGCGCGTTCGCACCTCGCTTCGCTCGCGTTGTACCGTTCCTCCACGTCCAATTCGTGCACCATCGTCGTCGTCATTCTTCGTCGCGATTCCACCACCGCATCGTCTGCGTCCTCTCGCGCGCATCCGCGTCGACTCCGTCGCATCTCCGTCGTCGTCGTCGTCCCGCGACGCCCCCGACGCCTTTCGGTCTCCGCCATCCGCCGCGTCGTCTCCGACCACCGCGCGCGCGCCTCCACGTCCTCACACGCGCGCGAGACGCGCTCGATCACCCGTCGTTCACGCGCGTCGTCCACACGTCGCGTCCATCGTCGCCCCTTTACGCGTCTCCTCGCATCGCGCGTCGCCTCCGCGACGACGTCGAGCGCGTCCGCGACGACGTCGGCGTCGTTTCGCGCGTCGTTTGGAATCGTCATCCCATTCGTCCCAAGTCTCGTCCTTCGCCTCGTCGTCGTCCTCGACACGCGTCGCGCGAGCTCGATCTCGATCTCTCCCACCATCTCCATCTCCACGCGCGCGCGAACACCGCTCGCATCATCACCACTCGCGCGTCCATCGTCGTCATCGGTCGTCGTCGTCGTTTTCGAGACGACCAAACGTGACGAATCGTCGTTTACGTCGTCATCATCGTCCACGAGCACGCGTCGAACGAATCGCCGCACGACGCGTTCGAACGACGACGACGACATATCGACTTCTCTCGACGCCTCTCGCCTCTCGACGCCTCTCCACCGTCGCGCGCTCGCGCGTCGATGTGTCGTCGCGTCGCGTCAACGCCCGTCGCGCGCGATCGACCGTGTGTCCGTGTGTCCGATCGTCCGGTAGTATTGTATGCATGCGTGTCGTCTTTATACATACTGGAAGACGTCTGGACCGATCACGGATCACGGTACTGATGTGGTACGACGCGATCGAGTCGACGTGATGACGATTCATCTCTCACGGTCGCGGACGCGTGCGTGGACGCGGACGCGGACGCGGGGGGGGGGTGTCGTCGTACAAGAGTATGGAGACTCCTGTACCGTGTGTGTAGTCGTGATTTCGAATGATAATGGAGTGAGGAGTACAGTACGTCGTACGTCGTCGTGGGCGGGTGCGAGAACCTACGACGCGCGGGACGCGCGTACTGTCGCGTCGTTGGGATTATTAAAACAAACAAAAATGCGACTCAAATACCACGACGACCGTCAGAGCGCCGCGCCGTACGTGGCGTCTACGTCGGCGCGCGCGTTCAAGAGGGCGTCGTACGGCGAGAGGCGTTTCTCGTCGCGACGGACGCGCGGCTCGACGTCGTCGGCGCGCGGCGCGGCGCGGCGTCGGTGTACGAATACCGCGACGGCGGAGAAGGCGAGCGCGAGGGCGACGACGACTCGTATATCGGTCGATGTCTTCGGTGTCTGCGCGCGAGCGACGGTCGACGGAGCGCGTCGTACGTCTCCGAGCGCGCTCGCCGTCCGCGTCGTCGCGGATGCGGATCCCGCGCTCGGGGCGCAACGCACGTCGGCGTCGATTGAGAAGGGCAACGCCAAGTTTCCGGCGATGTCAGAAACACCCTTGACGTCCACTCTGTATTGACCGGTGGTTTGCGGTGGGAATTCGACGACCCACTTGCCGGTGCCGGCGTTGTTCACGCACTTGACGGTAAAGTCAGCTTGGAGTTGTGTCGCGGACACCGGCTCGTCGATGACTTCACCGGCGCCGGCGCAATTGGTATTCACCCTTGTGATGGAGACTTGGTGTAAATCTTTGTCGTTCGCGTCTCGCCTGGTGCAATCGATCTCTTCTAGATATTCCATGCCAAACGCACGTTCGGAGGCAGAGAATGATGTCTTTTCTATCGGCGCACCCGTGTCGACGTTCACGATGAGTCTTTGATCGGAGACGAACTCGTGTACGTCCATGGACGCAAACTTGCCCCCTCCGGAGCAGAAACTCTTCACTCGAACCTCGTACAAACCATCCTTGAATCCGCTCAACATCTTTTCGTAGTCGTTATTCATGTTCCAGTCGAAAGAACAGCCCTCCGTCAGCGAGTCTGGACACATGATGTTGAACTTGAAGTTTTCTTTAACGGTGGAGCTGGAATCCTTCGCCGTGATCCACTCTCCGCCCGATAGCGGACGATATTGCAAATACACCTTAACGAGGTTACCGTTCATCAAAGGATCGTCGATACCATCGACGGGCCATAAAATGTTCGGATCAGGGTTGAAAACCTTCAACTCGAGCGGTTCAGGAGCAGCCAGGGAAGCGCTGTGAGAGGCGTAGTTGGCCATGGTGCTTTCCGTGAACAGCACCTTTGGACACGCTGAAAGCCAATTCGCGGCGTCAGGTATTCTCGTCGTAAACGCGATGGGGTCCCTGTACGTGTTCACATTCTCCCACAGATCTGTCTCGCAAATGCTTTGCAAACGCAACGCCAGATATTGTATGCTCTTCGTCGCGTACCCCGGTTCGACGGCGAGAGTCAACGCGTACTCCGAGACTCGAGACTGCTTGTCGAGGGAATCGCCCTCGACCCAATAAAGGCTGTATTTCGATCCGAATCCCAACCATTGTCCGTTGATGCGGAAACTCGTATCGGCAAATTCATCATTCACGGGTGCGGATGTCTGAGCAGCCAAGTTCACGGCGTCAGCGGTTTGAAAGGCGTCATTTGGGTACGACGTGGCGCTCTCATTCGCCTTGAGAAGAATACGCAGCACGTCGTCAGAGAATTCGCCTATCGCGCCCTTGGCGGCTTCCTGAACGGCAACGAGCACGTTTGCGGCGTCTACCGGCGAAGCTTCGGCCGCTTTGTATGCGGCCGTTCGCATGGCGTCGATTGTCATGAATTTACCATCCATGAGACGAATTGCAAACGAGCCACCCTCTCTGTAAGGGGACTCGTTCTTGATAACGAGCGAGTATATCGCGCGTTGGTTCGGATTAAGATCTTTGTAAACCTTACTTTTGACGCTGAGCGAAACGTCGGATTCACGCCAAATGGTGCCAACTTCTCCGGGACACATACTTCTCCCGCCCATCACCGAAAAAACAGGCGTTCCAAATCGCTTGTCCCCGCTGACACTGACGACAAATTTGTCTCCGTTTTGCTCATCGCCGAGACTATACTTCGTGGTTAAGACGCCATGTCTATTCCACTGGAAGGATCGATCATTCGAATACTCTCTACCGAATTCCATGTTTGCACCTCCCAAAATTTGAAGTACAAAGGGTTCTTCTGAGCCATACTCACCTTCACCGGAGTACTTGTAGTTACCATCCAGCGAGAAACCAATCTCCCATACGGAGTCATAGATCAACTCGTTTGAAGTGAATGAAAACTCCAGTGATGCGCCACCGCCGCTGAAAGTCAAAAGCACGGCCTCTGAATTGTTACCACCGACCATGCCACTTGGTCCAGCGATGCCCGTCAGTGATGAAAACACGCGCTTCGGTGAGTACGCGTCCAGGTTTTCATCCTCACCCATTTCTCCGTGTGCTCCGCTGAAAAGCTTGCCAGCGTTAACGCTGAGAGTTCTATCCACATCATCAAATGCGAACCCAGGCATCCCAAAGTCGTACAACCTGCCGCCATCTTCATCGTATTGGAGGTATTCAGTAGCGTAGCTATGGAAGGGATCTTTCGGCCATCTCTCGTGGAAGAGAGATATTGACTGGCCACCCCCGTTATTGATGTACGGTAGTATTCGCGCTTCGCTCAGGTAAGCGGTTGGTCCCAGTAGAGCTGCTGGAATTGCGGCGATCGCTAATGCTCCAATACCTGCGGGCCCAGCCGCAATCATAGGCGCACCCATGATGCCCACTTGCGTGTAGTCCATCGCGGTTCCCGCGGCCCATTCATTTGCAAGATCTGTAGCGACACTCGTGAGATCGGCGTCTCGCTTTTCTCTGTACCCTTGCATGTTTATATCCGTTGTCTGGTCGAAAATTGATCCCGCTCCTGCGATGGAACTATCTTTTATATTTTTGTTGTAGTCGTAGGTTCCACCGTCAGATTCCACCTCGGGCGAAGACCAGAGAAGGGTGCGTTCCCAAGCTACAATCTTATTGTTCAAATACGCCGTCCAATCGGTACCCATCGGCATCCCAGAGTTATCTCTCTTGACGTATCCACGCTTCACGAGCGAACGCAAGAACTTCAAGTTCGGAAGCACTTGATTATGAATCGAATGCACTGTCATAATATACGTCGTTGGTTTACGTGGCAACCAAGTTATCAGCGTTCTCATCGCTAGGCACGGGACATCTTCGCCGTCGCGCTTTTCTTTTCCAGTGGCATCGATTTCATCAGACAACACGTACGTAAGTTCAACGCCACCGCCCAATATTGCATCTCCCACTCTCCCAGGCAGTGCAGGATCTGTGCTACTCGTGATGACTCGTTCCGTTTTGAATGAGATATCCCAACTATCGGTTCTCCTCGACGTGAAAGCAAACTTGGGCCCCTCCTGCTCAACCTTGAACGTGCCTTTGCCTTTGAGTTTGAATTCTGATTTGAGAGATGCCTCGGCGACCCAACCCGCGTTGAAACCGACTCCGAATGAACTTTCGAATCCAGCAGCCATACCCATATCGAAACCGCCAGTCGTATGCGCAGCACGGGTAGACACCAACTCATACTCCACCGCGATCTCTGAACCGCTCTCCAGCTGAGCAAACGAGTTTCCTCCCGGGGGATCGTGCACGACCGAGTACACGAGACCATCGAGAGGTACGGTAGCCCAAAAAGTGGAGTCACTACCGTCACTTCCACCACGACCTTTCGAACTCAGCGGCACCAGCTCTCTCGTCATGGAAGCCCTTGTAGTTCTCCCGAGTGAGTTGTAGAGAGCGACGCGAGTGACTTCGACCGTTATCTCTCGTCTGAAATTGCCACTCAAATTTGGAGGGCCACAGGTCAAAGTACGCGACGCCTCATTGCCTGGAAAAACAATGTCAACTTGTCCACGATCGTTGACGACCGTTTCCACTTGAAAGTCGCACAAGGGTCCTCCGCTTCCACTGAGGTGACAGTCCCCTTCCGTGCTTGTGACATCTTGACGGAATTTGATTGTGGTGCTGCCACTTCCAGAAGAGGTACTGGGAAACGCCTTCTCACAACGCTCTAAGGTTCCGTTATTGTTGTGCAACTCAAAGACACTGAGCTTGATATCTTTGGTCTCGTCAACTTTATCGGCGATCGCGGCAACCCCAGATTCACCGATCAGGTGTTCGGTGCGTAGACTACCGGGCGTGCGTTCACCCAAGTCTAGACACATCTCATGAGGGTCTTCAACTTTGAGTAATTGTTTATCCCCAAACGTCCCCGTTGAGGTCTTGACATCGACACAGATGTACCCATGATATTTATATCTGATTTGATACCAGTCGTTATTTTTTTGCATGAGTGCGAGGCGTTCAAGGCCTGCGCGATTTCGGAAGAAGGTGACCACGTCGCCCATTTCAGTATCGCACGCGTCTTTATCGATGTAGTCTGACGTCTTGCGATTGTTCTCGTCGATTAAGTCTCCCACGCCTCCAACGCTCGGTCCTTCGTGAAGCATAATTGAGTAATCCATCGCGGCGAATGGCCAAACTCGCGCGTTATTGGGCAATAGACTTTCGTCGTTGGCAAAAGGCGTTGGCAAACCGACGAAATTCGTCATCCACGTATCAATTTGTTCGCTCGTACGAAACACGGGTGGATGACATCCATTCACAGGCGTGATCTTGAACGTGACTCCGGTGTAGATTGCGTCACACTCACCTTGATACATGCCCAGATCGATATTCCCTTTCGTCGTGTCCGTGAAGAAGACGTAGTCATCGTCGGTAATGTGATCCAAGTCTGTGAAGGTAGGCCTCTGGTCGCAAGAGATCTCAAACGTGGCGTCTCCTATCGTCTTGCCTGTGTAACAGAGTTCGTGTTTCGGGTAAACTGCCGAGATGCGGAAAGATTTGCCTCGCGTCAGGGCCAACTCGAACCAACCTTGGCTGTCGGTTTGATATTCATCAGGCTCGCCTTTGATGCCTTTTTCTGCGACCAAGATTGTCGCCTTCTCCAAGCCGCAGCGCGTCGATCCTGCGGTCCAGTCTTTGGGGAACAAGACCGCTCCCTTCACAACGACTGAAGTGTCGTCCGTGAAGTCTTTCTCACCAATGCCGCGGTGACGAACGATGAGTTCAGTTGTCTTCATCGGTGCGTATTGAGAAAATTCAGTTCCCAAAGTGTCACTTTCCGGTTCTGTAACGTTAGAACCTGGTGGATTCTTTCGTTTTTCACCCTTGTCAAACACGTGTACAACGTCTGCCAATCGATGCGTTGCTTCGAGTCGAACTTGTAATTCAGGTCTGGCGACTCGCTTGAACAAATCATCTTCGCCACGCCGGGTGTGGATATCCGACGCTCTCAGATGAATTGCGAGTAAGTTTGTCCCGGGTCTGGACACAAGCATGGGAATGAAATGACGCGGTTTTCCGATGAAGGGTGCCGCGTGCACTTTCACTGGTTTTATCTCGTTGAAACCGTCAACAAGCTCGCCCGACCTGCCGAGAACTGCGGACTCGAGATACTCAGTCACGCGCTTCATCTCAGCACCTGTGAGCGAGCGACTCCACGTGATAACCTCAGCCACGCGCCAATCGGAAGGATCTTCATGTAATCCACCGTTTGGCGGAATATTGATACCCAAGTGTTTATGACCTGAATTTCCTCGTAGATCATTCGTGGCGACGTTGACGCCGTCGGCGTACGCTCGCCGACCGCTGTTGGTGCCACACATGACGAGCCAGTCGTCGATAGTACCCTTAGACCGGTCGCTCGTGACCCATTCATCGTAATAAGCCACGCCGCGACTATTTGCTCTGTGTCCGTGAAAAAAGTTGCCCGGGCCACCGACGAGTATTTTCCCGCGATTCGAACCCGCGTACCTCGATAACGTGCACAGCGTCCACGTTGGCGCATCCAAGATGGGGCCGAAGTTGATTCCTGAAATCGTGTCTCCACTAAGCGCGTTGACGGACTTCGTCGCGCCGTGCCCAGCTTCTGCGATAACTTTGACGGATCCAGCGACAACCTGTGCTCTGAAATCGCCAACGGCGCTCTTCCACGTGGGACTGGCCATGGAGCTTTTGAACCATGCTCGTGCGTCGCCAAACACGGCGTCGCTGGGCTCGCCCGGGCACTTTGACACGTCCGGTTCCGAGAGTAGATCGATGGTCCTATTTGTGGGATCCGAGAGTCGCGCGTACCAGGCGTTCCATGCGTCGGAGCTTGTCGGGACATTGCGTGTACCTTGATACACGAGAACAAAATTTTCACACACGTCACTGATGATTCTGCCATTTTTTCCGACGAC